>Ga0160470_100118_pt1 | contig 84681 bp, 68 predicted proteins | sample HID1973I_E11MG_FD_108214 | JGI IMG/M metagenome (GOLD analysis project Ga0160470, IMG submission 108214) | Enriched mosquito-associated microbial communities from UW Madison campus, WI, USA - HID1973I_E11 MG | ecosystem: Host-associated > Arthropoda: Insects > Digestive system > Unclassified ... | reverse complement strand
CGACCCGGGGGTGGTGTTGTCCAGCCCGCCGGCCTCGAGCGCGGTGGCGCTGTCGTCCGTCGCCAGCGGCGCATCGTTGGCGCCGACGATGGTGATGGTCAGGTTGGCCAGCGTGCTCAGGTTGCCGGTGTCGCTGAGCTCGTAGCTGAACACGTCCTGCAGCGTCGCGCCGGCCGGCAGCGAATTGACCGCATCCTCGTTCACCACGTAGGTATAGGCGCCAGTGGATCCGATGGTGAGCGTGCCGTACTGGCCGGCGATGACCGTGTCGGTGCCTGCCATCACCGCGACCAGGTCGCCCGCCTCGTCCTTGGCGACGTTGCGGATGCCGGTGACGCGCTGAGTCTCCCCGAAATCCACGCTGTCGACGTCGGTGTCGGCCACGCCGCCGGTGCTGTCGCCCAGAACCACGTTGCCCGTGGCTGGCGTGCCGGGCGCGCCGTTGACGCCCTCGACGGCGGTGCCGGTGTCGTCATTGCCTACCGGCGTGTCGTTGGCGCCCTGGATGGTGACGGTCAGCGTGGCCGGGGCCGGGGCGTCCGCGCCGGCGGAATCGGCCAGCGTGTAGGTGAAGGTCTCCTGCCGTATGTCGTCGGCGGTGCGCAGCGCCTGCACGTCCGGGTCGTCGTTGTCCACCACGTAGCGCGCAACCCCATTGGCCCGCACGTACAAGGTTCCGTGGATGCCTTGTATCGCGTGTTCGGTGCTGCTGTCATCGTCGGCGTCGATCAGGACCACGACGGTACCGTCTTCGTTGGTGACGCTCGTCAGGTGCAGCACGTCCGGCACCGGCTGGTCGGCCTTGTCGACGTCGATGTCGTTGTCCAGCAGGTTGCCCGTGGGATCGCGGCCCGGCGTCTGGTTGTTGGTGCCGCCTGCCTCCACCGCGATGGCCGCGTCATTCACGCCCTCGGGGATGTCGTTGACGGCCTGGACGTTGATGTCGACCGTGTCCTCGTCCGTCAGTTCGTCGGCCAACTGGCCGGGGATGCCGTCGCCAAGCGCGGGATCGGGGTTGTCGCCGAAACTGCCGCGGTCCTTGGTGGTGATCCTGAGGACGTCGCTGCCGTTGTAGTTCGCCACGCCCTGGTAGGTCAGCCGCAGCAGTGCGTCATTGATCTGCGCCGCGGTGCCGCTCAGGGTGATGGTGGCGCCGCCCAGCGTGCCGGCGGTGATGAGGTCGGTCGGCGGCGCGCCGGAGAAGTTCAGCATGCCGTGCGTGACGGTGAGCGTCACGTCCAGCACGCCGGCTGTGGGCCCGTTGTCCAGGTCCACGTCGCCGACGCTGATGATGTTGCCGTTGTCGAAGGCCAGGACCTCGTCCTCCAGCACCTGCTGGGCGCCGGGCACCGTGTTGACCGGCGCGTCGTTGAGCTGCACGTAGCCGAAGTCGGCGGCGTTGGTGCCGCCCTCTTCCACCGCCGCGTCCACCTGGCCCAGTGCGTTGGCATCGGTGTCGAAGCGCACCCGCACGGCGCCGAGGTCCGGGGTGTCGATGGTCACCGGCGTCGGCGCCTGCACCTGGTAGCCGCCGGCGGCAAGGCCGCTGAATTGGAAGAACCCTGCGCTGTCGGTGATGGTGGTGAAAGTCACGTCGTCGCCGCCCGTGCCGACCACGCCGTCCGCGCCGCCCCAGACCAGCGTGACGGTCTGGTCGGCCAACAGCGCCTCGCCCGCGCCGATGCTGCCGTCCGGCCCCAGCGAGTCGTCCCACAACTGGCCCCTGATCAGGCCCAGGCCGGCGCCTTCGCGCAGCACGTACGTATTGGGCCCGGCCTCGCTGCCGTCGCGTTCGCCGTCGACGGCGCCGTCGACGCCCACGTCAGTGCCGACGAGGTTCTGGAAGCTCTCCGGCAGGCTGCTCCAGGTCAGCACGGCGTCGGTATTGGCATAGGCGGTGTTGGCATCCACCGCCACCGTGTAGTACACGATGACCTCGGTGTTCTGGTCGATCCTGTCGAAGGTGACGGTGATGCCCGTGCCGTCGCCGTTGGCAGTGAACGCGACCCCATCCGGCAAGGTATCGACGCCGATGACGTATTCGGTACCGCCGATGCTGATGCGGCTCGGCGTGTACCTGCCTGCGCCGACCAGGCCGGCAAAGCTGTCGACGAGCGTCACGTCATAGGCCGGCGCACCGCCGCTTTGCGTGAAGCGCACCGAGATGTCGGCCGTGCTTCCATCTCCGTCGGTCGTGACCGGGTCGAAGGTGTCGACCTGCTTGACCATGCCGCTGAAAGCCGGCTCGACCACGATCTCGGTGGCGCTGTCCGACGCCCCGACCACACCGCCCTCGCGGATGAAACTGGCGGTGACCCCCAGCGCCGCACCCGCGGTGTTGCTGGCGATGTTGGCGACGCGGGCGTTGAACTCGATCACCACCCCTTCCAGGTTGTCGTCGCCATCCGAGTTGGTGATGGTGCCGAGGTCGAAGGTGACGATGCGGCTGTCGGTCGGGTCGACGATCACCCGGCCCACGGCGATCAGGGCCGTCGGCGCCGGGCCGTCCAGGTCGTCCGGGATCGGTTGGGCGATGGCGCTGGTGCGGTCACCCGTCACGTACAGCGTGCCATCCGCGCTCAGCAGCAGCGTACTCGTCACGCTGGCGGCGCCGCCGTCCGACACGATGGCGATCCTGATGGTGCCGTCGTTCGCGAAGGTCAGGCCCTCGTCCAGCACGACCCGAATCTGGTAGTTGTTGGTCGTGCCTTCGCCGATGGCCGACACCACCCGGTAGCGCACGATCTCGCCCACGGCCACCTGCTCGTTGTCGCCCGCGGTGCCGCCATCGGCGGGCGGCGTGTCCACCATGCCGCCGATGCGCGACAACTGCAAGCCGCTCAGCACCGGCACCCTGATGACCGATTCGGCCTGGTAGTCGTTGAGCACACCGGTGTCGAGCAGCCCGTCCGCACCGGTGCGCTCGCCGCCGGCAGACGTCACCGGCACGGTGTCGTCCAGGCTGGTCCAGCTCACGTTGGCGGTGCTGTCGATGGTCTGTGAATTGTCGGCCTCGGCGGTGACCGTTCCGCTGACCAGGATGACGATCGTCCCGCCGTCGGGCAGGTCGATGTCGGCAGTGCCCAGGCTGCTCAGGACACCGTCGACGAGCTGAAAACTCGCGGTGATGTCGGTGGTCGCGCCGCCGGGCGCCGTGTAGGTGACGCTGGTCAGCGTCATGCCCGAGATCAGCGCGGTCGGGAAGGTCTCCTGGAAGGCGAGGTCGAACGCGTCCGTGCCGCTGGTATTGCCGATCGTGATCGTGTAGTTGACGGTATCGCCCTCGTCCACGCCGAACTGCGGCAACGGGTCCGCGGTCTGCGTCACCGTCAGCGTCGGCTCCACCACCACCACGGAGGGTGTGCCGCTGCTCAATGCCACGGTGCGGTCGCCGGCGGTGCCTCCGGCCACGTCGCCGTCCGGGTCCTCGTAAACCAGTTGCGCGCTGTTGCCGAGCGACCGGCCCTGCTGGTTCTCGGGCGAGTTGCTGGCCACCAGGCGAACGCGGATCACGAAGCTGTTGTTGCCCGTGTCGTTGTCGGCGCTGTTGACGCTGGCGGTGAAGCTCAGGCGTGCATCCGCTCCGTCCGTGCCGACCGCGTCGCCGCTGGCCGTCTGCCCGGCAATGGTGCCGGCGAAGTCGGCACTCAAGGCACCGCTTTGCGATTGCAGCAGGATGATCTCGTAGCCCGCCCCGCCACCGAAGCTCATGTCCAGCGCCAGCCCGGATGGGATCAGGTCGTCGATGCGCAGATTGGTGGTCGTGCCCTCGGGCAACGTGACGACGATGTCGTAGTCCATCGTCTCGCCGATCACCAGGTTGGCGCCGGTGGTGTGGGTGGCGCTGGAGTCGTCGTCGGTGAGCGAGCCGTCGCGGTAGACCTTGGTGATGCCCGGCGCGGCAACCTGCTCGCCGGCCAGTTCGATCAGGTCGACCGGCGTGAAGTCCTGGCCTTCGTCGACCGCCGCATAGTTCGTCAGGGTCGCGGTGGTCTGCAGCGTGCTGCTCGCGGCAATGGTGTCCGACACGCGCACGTCGTACACCAGGACGACCAGGTTCTGCCCGGTGTTGTCCGGATCCGTGTCCGGGCGGCCGGCCAGCAGCGAGCCGTGCGCCTCGACTGGGTCAAGGAAGGTCACGACGTTGTCGACCACCTCGTAGTCGGTCCCCGCCACCAGGAGCGTGCCGTCGCCCCGGTAGATGCGCAGCGTGTCGGCCAGCCCGGCGCCGACGAAGGCCAGCCCGGGCGGCAGGTCGATCCGGGTGCTGACGTCATAGGCGTCGCCCCCGCCGCTGTTCTCGATGGCGGTGGCCATGCGCAGCGTGTCGCCGCCATCGATGCCGCTCACGTCGCCATTGACGTCGGTGATCTCCGTCACCGGCGCGGTGAACGGGATGTCGGTCGTGTTGTCCGGCGTCGTCCAGCCGTTGTCTCCAGCTCCCGTGACGGTGCCGTTGCTGCTGGAGACAACGCCGTGCGAGATGTTCAGCACCGGCTCGGCAATGGAATCGATCACCGCCGCATCCTGCGAGATGATGTGCGTGTCGCCGAGCGTGGTGACCTGATCGGACTGCGCGATCACCGTCACCTTGCGCTGGTCGCCGAACGGCGTGTCGCTCACCGTCATGGTGAAGCGCAGTTCGACTCGCGAGCCTTCGTTGATCAGCGAACTGTGGTCGCCGAAGTCGAACACGATGTAGTTGCCGTCGGCGACGCTGGTGACCGATTGCACCGTGTCAAGCAGCGTGTGGTCCGGCCCGGTAAACCACTGGTTGTTGCCCTCGCCCACCGTCCAGGTGATGCCGTTGACGTCGAACAACGGCAGCGGCATGTACACGCGCAGGCTGAAGTTCTGGTAGTCGCCGGTCACCAGGTCGTAGCTGACCTGGAAGGTCACCACGTTTCCGGGGCGAAGCTCCACTGAAGGATCAGCGCTCACGTCGACGTCGTCGACCTCCAGCACTTCGATGTCGACCTGGCTCGGCGTGATCGTCACGGTCGACGTGTCGTTGTCCGAGGCGGTTTCGCCGGTGGTGACGGGGTCGACCAGCACCGTGCCGCTGACCGTGGCGTCGTTGCCGACGGTGTCGCCCTCGTTGATGGCCGATTGGGCGTTGGGCGGGCCGTAGAACTGGTCGATCGTCGTCTGGTAGGTGATGGTCGCCGTGGTGGCCCCGTCGTTCGCGTCATCGAAGGCCAGGTCGCCAACCAGCGCCGCCAGGGCCTGGCCGTTGTCGCGCATGGTCTGGGCGAGATCGAGCGTCATCGTGGTCACGCCGGTGACCGGGTCCACCGTGATGCTGGCGGGCGCGATCGCGACGTCTATCTGCACGCCGTTGATCGTGGCGACGAACCGGCCCGAGTCGGCCACCACTGTCTGCCCGTCCGAGGCCGCGTCGGTGATGACCAGGGTGCCCTGGTTGAGCACGTTGCGGCCGAAGGCGAAGTAGTCGGAGATGTCGACCTGCAGCGTGTAGGTCAGCGTGTCGCCCGGCGACGCGCCTGGCGTGCCCGTGTCGTCGGTGATGGTCGGGGTCTTGTAGACCACGATCGACAGCACCTGGAACGACACCGGGTCGCCGCTGCCGCTGAGCACGGCGTCGGGGTCGAGCAGCGTGTCGCGCGTGTCCAGCGGCGTCCATTGCGCCGTCGCCTCCGGCCCGTCGATGGTGATGGTGCGCGGCGCGCCGGTGGTCGGGTCGAGCACAGGCGTGCCGTCGGAATCGACCTCGGGCACGTAGAAGTTGACTGTCGTGTCGACCGAGCCCGTCAGGCTGGCATAGGTGACCTCGTAGTGCTTCAGGTAGGCGCCGGCAGCCAGCGTGGTGGCGATGGCCCCGGTGTCGGTGATGACGGTGCCGTCCTGCAGGGTGATCGACGTGACCGTGCCTCCGGTGCCCGGCACGATGCTGGTGACGATGATGTCGTTGGGCAGGTCCTGGCCGACCACCACGTCGTCCAGCGACTGGTCGCTGGCGGTGCTGGCCGTCACCGTGATGCTGCGCGGGTAGTTCGGGCCGGTGACGGTCTGCCCCTCCGGCACGTTGGCGGTCATGGTCAGGTCGACCATGGTGGGGTGCACCACGAAATCGTGCGGAACAGCCTCGATCAACGTCGGATCCGCGGTCGGATCGTCGGCCGACGTGTTGCCGAACTGGAAGCCGCCGCGCGCCTTGATCGTCAGGTCCGGCGCGGTATCGGTCAGGTTCGTGTCGGCCAGGTTGCTCAGTTGCAGCGTGACGACGATGTCGATGGCCGGCTGCCCCTGCGTGATGCTGGCATTGGGCAGTTGCAGCACCCAGAGCGTGTCACCGGCGCGCATGCCGAACTGGGCCGCGTTGATCACGAGCGGCTGGCCGTCGGGGCCCTTGGCCAGCGGGTGCGTCGCCAGGCCGCTGGGATCGAACACCACCTCGTAGGCCTGGATCTGCACGCCCTGGAACGTCGCCGACAGCAGGGTTACGCCGTCATCGATCTCTGCGCCGGCGCCGTCCTTCCCGGTGGTCGGCACGAACACGTCGATGTAGGGCGCATAGCCCACCTGCTCCGAGCCGTTGGTGAACGACGCAGTGAAGGTGAACGTATCGCCCAGCAGCACGTTGTCGCCGCCCGCGGACAGGCTCACCTGCGGCATGGCGTCGGCCAGCAGGCCGTCGAAAGTGGCGAGCGTCTCGGCGCCCAGTACCAGCGGCTTGTCGACGTCGCCGGCGCGGGTCTCCAGCGTCCAGTTGCCGCCGTCGGCGGCCGCGCCGGTCGCGTCCGACGATGCGCCGACGTCGGCGCCGGTCCAGCGCGCCAGTTCATCGACCAGCGTCTGCCCGGCAACGCCGGCGCCCACGCTGCAACCGTACAACTGGATGTCGGCATCGGCCGTCAGGTGCGGCTGCCAGCCCTGCAGCTGCGCGCCGAGCTGATCGATGTTGTCCGCGCTGAAGTTGCGACTGCCCAGGGTGAACTGGCCGGCACCGCCGTGCGACAGGATCTGGATCGAATCGACTTGCCCCATCTGCGCCAGCGCGTCGGAGATGGCAGCCAGGCCGTCCTGCGAGTTGTCGACCACCAGCACCTTCACGTCGGGGCCGGTCTGTGCCTGCAGCTGCTCGCGTTGTTCCACGCGGCTGTCGATCACCAGCAGATGTTGCGGCGCAGCACTCGGCGCGGGGGCCGCGACCGCGGCCGGCGCGGCTTCCGCCGTCGCACTGGGCTCGCGCGCCGTGACGCCGCTGGCCTGCGCGGTGGGCGCGGCGCTGCGCTCGGCGCTCGGTGCCTCGGGTGGACGGGTCGTGTCGCCGCCGTTCTGGTGATCGACCGCGGAGGCGGCGGCGCCATCGAACATGACCCGCGGCTCCAGGGCCAACGCATGTCCGTGCGGGCGCAGGACTTTGATGCGGGGAACGGGCTTCGACTGCTCGCCGGATGCAGGCTGGTCTTCGACCAGCGCCTTGCTGCCACCATGTCTCCACACGCTGTTCAGCACCGCGAACAATCCCATGCTGGCTTCCTCCTGCGTTCAGGCCGCCAGTCGTCCGGCGGTCGAAGGTGACGGTCGGCCCACTATCGGATCCACGCAGCCGCATCACCGGCGACAGCTCACTGTGTGGACACAAATGTGAGATGAGGCCGCAAGGATAAACGCTTAAACAACACAAGTGTGCAAATCACACTTGAGAGGAAATTTATGCCTTCCCTCGGGGCAGGACGCATCAACGCACGCCGGGACGTGCCAATTGAAGGTTGCCACCCATCGTGGTGAAGGCGATGGTGGGCGCGCTGAAGTCGGAAAGCGGAGCGCCCAGTCCGATCTCGCCGCTGCCATGCAGCACGCACTCCTCGCGCCGCAGCGCGATCTCGGTGCTGGCGCCGGCGCCGTTGCGAAACCTCACCCAGGTGCCGTAGGTGCTGACGTCCACCAGGACGCAGGTGCCGTTGCGCGACTCGATGCGCGCATGCAGACGCGACACGCGCGGGTCGTTGACGACGAACTGCGCCTCGTCCACCCGGCCGAGATGGATGGGCAGGTCCTCGACGCGAAACAACCCGCGCACGTCGAGCCAGGTCAGTTCGATCTGCCCGAACCCCGAATCGACGGTGCGCGAAGGCGGCATCAGCGTTGCCGGCATGGTCAGGAATTCGGTGACCTCGTCCTGCCAGTCGATGCGGTAGACCACCGGCATCTCGTTCTTGCCGCGGATGTTGATGGGCCCGAGGTTGCGGTGCCGCACTTCGCCGCCGTGCAACTGCTCGATCACCGACTCGGTGGCCCAGATCTGGCTCGGGCCGGCCAGGTCGCTCAGGCGGGATGCCAGATTGACGGCGTCGCCATAACAGTCGCCGTCGACCTCGACGACCTCACCCGCGGCAACGCCGATCTGCAATTCCATGCGCAGTTGCGCCGGCCAGGACTGGAGGCGCTTCTGATGGTTGCGTTGCAGTTCGAGCACGGCCATGGTCGCCGCCGCGCCGTCGGGGAAGACGGCAAAGACGCCATCGCCCAGTGACTTGACCACTCGGCCCCCGTGCGTCTGGCAGACGCCGCCGATCCACTGGGTCAGGCGTGTGACGATGTCTGTTGCCCGGGTATTGCCCATGGCCTCGAACACACGCGTGCTTCCCGTCAGATCCGCGAAAACAACCGTGGTGTTGGCTCCCATGTAATCAGTGTGTATTGAAGCCGGGAAGGCATTTTGATTATGGCAAATAGGTTCCCGGCTGTAGGAACATTCCGTCAATTCCGGGCCAATCGGCTCGGATACCGAGACTGCAATTAATACTAAGGTTACCGTTCCTGGAAATCCGGTGAGCAAACTCGTGAAATATGTTGTTTTCAAACAAGTTTCGGAGCATCTCCTTCTTGTGGATGACACTTGCAACCATTAAGGTACCTCTGCAACAAACAGTCACGCGCCTTCCGCATCATCATGATCCTGCGAAAGCTTCTTCGCCTTCTGCCTCAGCCCGTCAGGGGTTCGCGCCGTACAGAGGAACACCGCGCCGTGGAGATCCGCGCGGCCATGCTCCAGATGCTGCGCACCCACGGCAGTGACCACGGCATCATCGGGCGGGTGGCGCAGAAGGTGCAGTTCGCCGGCGATCTGGAGGCGCTGTGGTACCTGCGCCAGGACGTCATGACGGTGCTCAGCGATTTCGACGGCGAAGGCGCGGCGCGCCGGCAGATGCGCCAGATCAACAGCATGTTCAAGGGCCGCCTGCCCGACGCCATGGGCCCCCGCACGCATCGCCGACTGGGCGCCTGACGCCGCGCTGACGCCAGCCGCTTTTCCCCAACCTCTCTCGAAGAACGCCAACGCGCGCGCCCGACCCTGTCGCGCGATCGGCTCCGGTTCAGCGCGCCGGGTCAGTGTGCATGCCCATGGTCGTGATCGTGGCCGGGCGCATGCCGGTGCCCGAGCGGGCCATGCCCCCACACCATGAACAGCTCGCGCCCGTCGCCCGCCAGTTCCACCTGCGCCCCGACCGGCAGCAGCACCTTGGTCTGCACGTGCCCGAACGGCAGCCCGGTCAGCACCGGCACCTTGATCTGGCTGCGCAGGCGCTCGATCACGCTGGGCAGCCCGAATCCGCGGTCGTAGCCCGGCACCTTGCGCATGCCGGTGAACTGGCCGAACACGACGGCCTTCTGCCGGGCCAGCACGCCCGCCATGCGCAACTGCTCGAGCATCCGTTCGATACGGTACGGATGCTCGTTGATGTCCTCGATGAACAGCACGCCCTTGTCCACAGACGGGAAGTACGGGGTGCCCAGCAGCGACATCAGCACGCACAGGTTGCCGCCCCATAGCGTGGCGCCATGGATGGAACGGGGCAGCAGCGGACCGTCGCCGGCGTCGCGCGCGGGCACGCGCCAGCCGGTGCCCTCGCCCTGCGCCTCGAGCAGGTCGTCGAAGCAGGCCTGCATGATTTCGTCGGCACCGCCTTCGGCGCCGAAATCCTCGCCCACCGCCGGCCCGGCCCAGGTCACGGCGCCGGTCTTGGCGAGCAAGGCGTTCTGCAGCGCGGTGAAGTCGCTCACGCCAACGAACGACGTGCCGCGCTCGCACGCCTTGGCCAGGGCCTTGTAGGGCAGCTGGTCGAGGATGCGGGTGAGCCCGTAGCCGCCCCGGCTGATGAGCGCGACGTCCGCCCCGCTGGCGGCCGCCCGGCCGATCGCCGCAAGGCGCGTGGCGTCGTCGCCGGCAAACCGCTGGTGGACGGCCAGCGCGGCCTCGTCGATCTCGACCTCGTGGCCCAGTGCGCGCAGCCGCGACACGCCGCGCCGGAAGGCGGCCTTGTCGCGCACTGCACTGGAGGGGGAATAGATGTAGATGTGGCGGTTCTTCTTCACGGTGCGGAGTATCCCATCGCCTCGCGGGCAGCCCGGGCCGCTTCGGCGGCACCGATCCGCCGTGCCGGGCGCGACGGCCCGAAGGCGCGCAGGGCAGCCTCGTGGCCGCGGTCCGGGAACGGAGCGCGGGCAGCCGCCTCGAGTTCGGGCGCGTTCTCCTCGGCCACCAGCACCAGCGCGCGGCAGTCCTGCGCCAGCGTTGCCGCCAGTGCCTCGGCCAGTTCGCGCATGCTCTGGCAGGCCAGCAGAACCTTGGGGCCCGGCGCCTCGCGCGCCAGCCATTGGGCCAGCGCGTCCCGGTGCCAGCCGATCGCGTGCGCGGCGACACGCTTGGGCTTGTCGCTGCGGCCGAAGCCGATCAGGTCCGGCGCCAACACGCGCGGGCAGCCCGCGGCCACCAGTGCCTCGACCAGCGGCACCGTCTGGCGCGACCATTGCCCCGCGCCGTGAAGGCACACGCACACCGGCGAGCCGGCCGCGCCGGGCGCGGTGTCCAGCCAGGCCATGCGCAGGCCCGAAAGCGCGGGCAGGTCGCTCGCGAAGCGCGGCGGCCAGGGCAGCGCGGCTTCGGCGAACTGGGATTCGGGCGTGCGCAGCGCATCGTCGCGCAGCGGCTGCGCCACCATGCGCGCGGCCTCGCGCCGGCCGTGGAAGAACGATTGCAGCAACTGCCCGCACGCCGGCGCCATCACGCCGCCCTGCACCTTCGTGTGGTGGTTCAGGCGCGGGTCGGCAAACAGGTCGACCACCGAGCCGGCCGCGCCGGTGCGCGGGTCGGGTGCGCCGAACACGAGCCGGTCCAGCCGGGCATGCAGCATGGCCCCGGCGCACATGGCGCAGGGTTCGAGCGTGACGTAGAGCGTGCAGCCTTCGAGGCGGTAGTTGTCCAGGGCGCGCGCGCCGCGGCGAAGCGCGGCGATCTCCGCGTGCGAGGTGGGGTCGCGCCGGGCCAGCGGCGCGTTGCGCCCGCGGGCGACCTCCGCGCCGTCCTTGACCAGCACGGCGCCGACCGGCACCTCGCCGGCGGCCATCGCCGCGCGGGCTTCGTCGAGGGCGACCGCCATCCAGGCGGCGTCATCGGCAGCGCCCGAGGCGGGACCTGCAGGCATGCTCACCGCGCCCCGTCGGCGTCAGCGGGCGCGATGCCCAGGCGCTGCATCCACACCGCCAGTGCCTGTTCGTCGGGGCTGCCCGCGGCGTAGGCGGCATGGAGCGCGGCGTGCGATTCGGGTCGGTGCTGGTTCAGCTTGACCTTGCATTGCAGCTGCGTGACGCGCAGTTCCATGCCCATGATGCCGGCCAGCATCTTGCGCTGGAATTCCTCGCCCAGGTCGATCCATTGGCGGGCGTAGGCCGGCTCGTGCTGTGCGATCAGGCGCTTGAGCAGCGCGTCCTTTTCTTGCGGCTCGTCGACCAGGCGCGCCTCGACCACGCAGTGCACGGCCAGGTAGTTCCAGGTGGGCACGCGCGCCAGGTCGGGATAGACGGAGGGCGACATGTAGGCATGCGGCCCCTGGAAGACGAGCCGGGCGCGGGGCCGCGCCTGCAGGTGCCGCCACTGCGGATTGGGCCGCGCGCAATGGCACCATGCGACCAGTTCCACCGGGCCGCGCTCCTCGACCACCACCGGCAGGTGGGTGACGAAAGGCAGGCCGTCGTCGTCCACCGAGACCAGGCTGGCGAAAGGATGCTCGCGCATCACGGCCAGTGCGGTGGCGCGGTCGCGTGCGTCGAACTGTGCAGGCAGGTACATGGCAGCAATGCGAAAAGGGGACGCAGCGGCTGCCGCGACAGCCCGCTAGTTTGCCAGCGTGCCGTAGCTTTCCAAGTGCCGCGCCATGGCGGCGTCGAACTCGGCCAGGCTCCGACGCAGCGCTTCGAGCGCCCGTGCCGAGGCGGCTGCATCCTCGCCGCGGGCGGCGGCTTCCAGGCTTGCGCAGTCGTCCACGACCCGGTCGGCGCGGACGATGCGGGCCGCGCCCCGGATCCTGTGCGCGGTCGATGCCGCGCCGGCATGGTCGCCCTGCCCGACCTGCCGCGCCAGCGCCTCCAGGTCGGCGGCATTGGACTGCATCAGCACTTGCAGGAAGCCGATCTCCATTCTCGTGTCGCCGGCCGAGAAATCGTGCAGCAGTTGCGCGTCGAACGCTGCATCCACGGCCCGGCCGTCCGCCGGGTCGCCGCCGCCGGCCGATGCTGCGGGAGGGTCTGCGTCGGGCAGGTGGCGGCCCAGGGCCTCCTGCAACTGGTCGACGCCCAGCGGCTTCAGGAGGCATTCGTCCATGCCGACGTCCAGCGCGTGCCGAAGTTCGCGCTCCTGGACGTGCGCGGTGCAACCGAGCACCGGCATGCGGTGCAGGCCGGCGTCGTGCTCGGCCTTGCGGATCGCCTGCGTCAAGGCATGGCCGTCCAGGACGGGCATGGACAGGTCGGTGATCACGGCGTCGATGCCGCCCTGACGCCAGCGCGCCAGCGCCGTCGCGCCGTCGTCGGCCCATTCGCTGCGGTAACCCAGGAAAGCCAGCTGGCGTTCCAGCAGCAGCCGGTTCGCCGGATGGTCGTCCACCACCAGGACGTTGTAGCGACCGCGTGTCGCGACGTGGGCGGCCGGCCGCGCCTGTTCGTCGGCCGGCAGGCTTGCGTCGGCGTCCTCGGGGGCGTCCACCACGGGCAGGCGCAGCGCCACGTGCACGCTGGTGCCGACGCCGCACTGGCTGTCCACCCAGATGTCGCCGCCCATGCGCGTGCACAGCCGCTGCACGATCGGCAGGCCCAGGCCGGTTCCGCCGACGGCGCGCGGTCCGGCGGCCTCGGCCTGGAAGAAGGGCCTGAACAGATGCTTGGCATCCTCCGGCGCGATGCCGATGCCGGTGTCGATCACTTCCAGCTCGATGGCTTCGCGCCCGGCGTCGACGCCGTGGCCGGCGAGCATGACGCGCACGCCGCCATGGTCGGTGTACTTGATCGCGTTGCTCACCAGGTTGTTGACGATCTGGCGAAAGCGCGCGGGATCGACCAGGTGCCATGCCGCCAGGCCGGGATCGACGTCGACCTCGATGCCCAGGCCCTTCTGGCGCGCCAGGCTGTCGAACACGTGGGCCACCTCGCGCACGATCGCGGGCAGCTGGGCCGGCCTGGGCACGATCTCGAACGCGCCGGCCTCTATCTTGGAGATGTCCAGCAGGTCGTCGATCAGGCCCAGAAGACTGCCGGCCGACTGGCGCGCGAGCGCCGCCTGCGCCTGGTCGGACGGAGTCAACCGGCCCTCGCGCAGCAGCAGCTCGAGCACGCCCGTGACCGCGTTCATCGGTGTGCGGATCTCATGGCTCATGGCGGCCAGGAAATTCGTCTTGGCCCGGTTCGCCGCCTCGGCCTTGGCGCGCGCCGATTCGATGAGCTCCATCAGCTGCTGACGCTCGGTCATGTCCACGGCGCCGGAGACCAGCGCCTCGCGCGGCGCCTCGCCCCCCAGCGAGATCGGCGCTGCCCAGTGCAGCAGCCGACGGGTGACGCCGTTGAGCGTGACGTCGAGATCCTCGTTGATGGCGGTACCCGTGGCCAACAGTGTGAGGTAGCTGCGGTGCAGGGCCTCGGCCTGCAGCCGCGCTTCGGGTGGGTCGTCCGCCCGCGGGGATTGCGCGATCGTCCTGCCGATCAACTCGTCGCGCGGACGGTCGAAAAGTTGCTCGAAGGCTGGATTGCAATACGTCAGCCGGGCCTGTGCATCGCGCACGCCGATCGCATGCGGCATGCCGTCGAGCATGGCGCGCTGGAACTCGAGCTGATGGCGCAATTGCGCTTCTGCGGCCTCGCGCCGGCGCACCTGCTTGCGCAGCGACCGGGCCCAGAGGGCGAACAAGGCCATGCCCACCGCCAGCGCGGCCAGCGCGATGGCCACGAAGACGAGGACGTTGTGGCCGGCCAGGTGGAAATGTTGGACCGTGCCGAGCGCCTCAGGTAATGAGGTTGTTGGCACGCGCGAAGTCCACCAGCTCGACCAGGGTGGAAATATTGAGCTTCTCGAACAGGCGCGTCTTGTAGCTGCTGACGGTCTTGTTGCTGATCAGCAGCGCGTCGCCGATCTCCTTGTTGCTCATGCCGCGGGCCAGTTGCTGCAGCACGGTGAGCTCGCGGTCGGACAGGGTCTTGACCAGGTCGGCGCCGCTGGCGCCCGTCGGGCCGGCCAGCGCCGCATTCGGAAAGACGGCGTAGCCGCTGAGCACCGCCTGCGTTGCCTGGACGATCGAGCTCATGCCTTCGGACTTGCTCAGGAAGCCGTTGGCGCCGGCCTGCAGCGCACGGGTGGCGAAGATGCCCTCCTGCTGGGCCGACAACACGAGCAGCTTGACCGCGGGTTGCGTCGCCTTGACGCGTTCGATCAGTTCCAGGCCGGTCATCTTGGGCAGATCGAGGTCGAGCACGACCAGGGCGGGCTGCAGTTCGCGGATGAGGGCCAGCGCGGACGGGCCGTTGTCGGCTTCGCCGATCACCTGGTACTGGCCGCTGCCCTCCAGGACGGAGCGCACCGCAAGTCGGATGGCTGGATGGTCGTCGACTATGACAATGCTGTGCATGCGGTTTTTGCTCCTTGGGTGCCTGTAGGCGTTCTTTCTTTTTAGCTCGCCACGAGCCGCATGTGCACGCTTTCCGAGGAAGCTGCGTCCGCTGCCTCGTGACGCGCCGGCCGATTCTAGGCCGGTGTACCCACCCGGCGTGGCATCTTCCCGACGGCAAGCCGCATTCCGGCAAAAAGTGCCGCTTGCAGCCTTCTTTGAGGAGGCCAAGGGCCCCGCGATGTCCTAAGCTCCCGCCCCGCAGGGAGTGGAGCAGGCAGACCGGAACAACCGGCGCGTCCTGGTGGCAGGAGATGGTTTTGCAACGCGAACTCACCGTCAAAGGCAAGAGCCTTACGGGCACCAGCGATCTGACGCTGCTGGCCCCCATCATTCCCGGCTTCGTTCCCTCGCTCGACGCGTTGACCTACAAGACCCGCGCCAAGCGACTGATGAAGTCGCTCACCGGCGGACGCGCCTCGCTGCACGAATATGCGCTGTACCGGCCCATTTCCGACTCGGTCGAACGGGTGGCGGTGATCCAGTCGTTCCGCGTCACGGTGGTCGAGCCGGAAGACAAGATCCTGCTGGCCGTCACCTTCGACGGCACCTGGGAGTCGTACATCCGCATCCTGTGGCAGAAGGTCGGCACGCTGCTGGACATCATCTTCTGCAATACCGAGGGCTACGTGAACTCGCAGTCCGCCGGCTTCGAGGCCTGGGCGGGCTGGGTCCGCCGGGTGCAGATCGAGACCGACTTCTACTACAACACCCACGGCCTGACGGTGCCCGACGTGGCGTACCTGCGCGGCGAGGAAGCCATCCACCGGCTGGCGCCGGACGCGGCATCGCGGGACCTGCTGGCCACCCGCCAGCACGTGCGCACCGCCGAGCAACTGGCCTGGGCCGCCAGCCGCGGCTCGACGAACGCGCGGCTGGAGACGTTGCGCCAGGGTCTGCAATCGCTGGCCGTGCTGTTCCGCATGACCGACATGTACCTGCCCGGCACCGCAGACGGCGACGTGCTCAAGCGCGCGGCCTGTGACCTGCTGCTGGAGTTTCGCGCGGTGCTCGCAGAGATGCCGCGCGAGATCGTCGAGAAAATGAGACAGCGCTTTGCCCGCCAGATGGATTGGCTGGCGTCGGGCGACGAGGCCAGTCCGCCGCCGCGGCCCAGCCCGCAACTGCCCGACGTGGCACCGACCGACATGCTGGACAACATCCAGGTCGGCATCCTGCGCTCGCTCGAAGGCATGACGCACGGCTGCATGCTGCTGATCGCCATCGACGACGCCGCCTCGGGCGCCGCGTTTCTCGAGACGCTGCTCGAGCGCGTCACCACCGAGGCCGGCCGGCCGGGCCCCGGCCAGCGCGTCACCGTCTTCGCCTTCAGCTACGAGGGCCTGCGGGCCCTGGGTCTGTCCGAGGACCAGCTCGCCCTGCTGCCGCAGGAGTTTCGCGAGGGCATGGAGGCACGTTCGAGCGTGCTGGGCGACTTCCGCAACAACCACCCGCGCCGCTGGCGCCTGCCGCAGGCCAACTGGAGCCCGGCCGGCCAGCCCTCGATGCAGCGGGTGCAGATGTCCGCCGTGCACCTGGTGGTGCAGATGCGCGTCGGCTCGCCCTCGCCGCAGCACGATCCGCTGCAGGCCGACCATCCCCTGCACGAGGCGATCAAGACGCTGATGTGCCAGCCCGGCAGCGACCTGCCGCGCAAGGGCGTGCGCCTGCTGGCGGTCGAGGCGATGCGCAAGCACACGCTGGCCGATGGCCGCGCGACCGAGCACTTCGGTTTCGTCGACGGGTTCAGCGACCCGGTGTTCAACAAGGCGGAAGGCGGTTCGGTCTACCCCAATCACCTGCCGGTCGGCGAGTTCCTGTGGGGACGCGACACCGCCGCCGACGTGGCTCCGCCGTCCGGCACGCCACAGGAGCGCGAGCGCATGAAGCTGCTGGGCGACGCGAGCTTCCTGGCGGTGCGCAAGCTCAAGCAGAACGTCGACGTGCTGCACAACGTGGTGCGCCAGGCGGCCAAGGACACGGGGCTCGGGCACGAGCTCATCCTGGCCAAGATGATGGGCCGGGGCCGCGACGGCAAGTCGCTCGTCGATGAACGGACCGCCAACGACTTCGACTACAGCGGCGACACCCAAGGAAAGCTGTGCCCGTTCCACGCCCACGTGCGCCGTGCCAATCCGCGCGCAGGCGCGGCCAGCCCGGTCGGCGTGCCCGAGCGCGACGGCCCGCCCGAACCCGCCGGCGGGCGGCCGCCGCGCATCCTGCGGCGCGGCATGTCGTACGGCCCGCTCTACCAGGCGCCGGGGCCGGACGAGGAAGCGAAACCCGACGGCGTCGAGCGCGGCATGATGTTCATTGCCTATTGCTCGAGCCTGTCCGAACAGTTCGAGACCGTGCAGCGCTGGCTGACCGGCGGCAACAGTGCCGGCGGCTACTCGCGCCATAGCGACCCGTTCATGGGCGTGCCCGAGGTGCGCGGCCCGGCGAACCAGGGCGAGCCTTTCGACGAGCGGCGCGGGCTTCGCTTCGAGCACGAGGATCAGGTCCACCGGATCGGGCTGGACGAGGCGCCGGCGCTGGACGCGCAACCACGGCCCGTCGTCCAGCTGGAATGGGGCATCTACCTTCTCGCCCCTTCGATCACGAGCGCGCGCCACGTGCTGGAGATTGCGCGCCATGCCAGGCCGCGGCCGGTCTGGTCGGCGGCCGAGGGGGAGAAGCTGCTGCAGGCCTTGCTCGCGCGCGAGAAGTCACTCGGCAAGGATGACGCCAGACTCGCCTGGAAGGAGCTGCTGGAAGATCCGGAGGCCCAGGAGAAATACCGCAGCGCCGGCGTCTGGGCCGCCATCCGCGAGCACCACGGCGGCGTGCTGCGCACCGCCTACGGGTTGATCGTTGCCGATCGCGAAAAGGTCATGGAGGTGCTGGGCGACGACAAGCGCTTCTCGGTCGCGGGCTACCTGCCGCGCATGACGCCGTCGATCGGCCAGATCTACCTCGGCCTGGACGACGGTCCAGCCTACCGCCGGCAGTCCGGCCCGGCCAACGCCGCCATCGGCGCGCTGGCCGAGAAGGACGTCTTCCAGGCGACGCTGGGCTACACCCGCGCCGTGCTGGCCGCGTACGTCAAGGGCGAAAAGGCCTTGGCACAGCTCAAGGGAACCACGCGCTGGGAGCTCAACCTCGACGCCAAGGAAGTGAGCGACCAGGTGCTGGCCATGCTGTGCCAGGACTGGTTCGGGCTGCCCGACGACAAGAACCACACGGTGATCCAGCCGGGCAGCTGGCGCTGGGACTGGAAACCCGACCAGCCGCCGATCTACCCGCCGCAATTCACGGCGCCGTCGCGCTACATCTTCCAGCCGTGGCCCAACCAGAACGTGGAAGACTATGCGACGCGCATGGGCCGCGCGCTCACGGCGGCGCTGGGTGTCTTCATCGCGCCGCACCGCGCGGCCGGCAGCGTGCCGCAGAACCGCTTCGGACACGACGCCCCGCTCACCCGCGCGGTGCTCGCGGCCTTCCCGCGGCGCAAGGACGACGACCTGGTGGCGCGAACCCTCAGCGGCATGCTCATGGGCTTCCTGCCGACCGTGGACGGGAACTTCCGCCTGTCGCTCAACGAATGGCTGCGCGACGGCACCTTCTGGTCGTTGCGGGCGGCCTGGGCCGCCGCGCCCTCCACCGCCTACCCCGACCTGCTGTCGAAGGCGCATGCGGTGCTGCTGCCGGCGCTGTCGCAGGCGATGCAGCTGCGCCCTGCGCCTGAAGTGGTCTGGCGCACCGCCAGGAAGGGCGGCTTTGCCATCGGCGGCGAGAAAGTCAGGCGCGGCGACGTCGTGGTCGCATCGCTGGTTTCGGCGGCACACCAGTGCCTGGCCGAGAACACGACGGACCTGAGCATCGTCTTCGGCGGCCGCCGTTGCCCCATGCACGGCGCCGGGCCCGCCCAGGCGCCGGCCAGCCCCGCGCCGACCCATGCCTGCCCCGGCTACGACGCCGGGATGGGCGTGCTGCTCGGGCTGCTGGCCGGACTGATCGACCAGGGCGACTTCACCCGTCCGAGCCCGGCACCGCTGTCGTTCACCTTCGAGGGGGTGGTGGAACCGCCGCCGCCGGCGGCACCGCCGTCCGCCGCGCCCGCGGCAGAGGGTGCGCCGGTGGCTGCGGGCTGAAGATCGCCCCGGGGTTGCCGCCTCACATGTGCGACGGCAACCAGGTGGCCAATGCCGGCCAGGCGTAGATCAACCAGGCGACGAACAGGATCAGGATCCAGTAGGGCGCGACGCCCTGGAAGATCTCGCGCACCGTCAGTTCGCTGTCGGGCACCGACGCCTTGACCACGAACACGCTCATGCCGAACGGCGGAGTGAGCACCCCCGCCTCGATGACCAGGATGCCGACCAGTGCAAACACGATCGGATCGAAGCCGAGCGAACTGGCGATGGGCCAGAAGATCGGCACGGTCAGCAGCATGATGGAGATGCTGTCGATCATGCACCCCAGGACGAACCAGACCACCACCATGAAGACCATGGTGCCGGTCGGACCGAGCCCCCATGCCTCGAGGATGGCCTGGACCTCCTGGGGCAGGCCGTTGAGCGCGACAAGCTTGCTGAACATCGTGGCGGTAAGCAGCAGCAGCATGATCGGGGTGACGGTGCGGCCAGCCTCCAGGAATGCGTCGAAAATGCCGCGCCAGCGCATGCCCTTGAGCCAGGCCACCGCCAACGCGCCCACCATGCCGACGGCGCTGCCTTCGGTCGGCGTGAAATAGCCGAACCAGATTCCGCCAAGTGTCACGACGATGAGCAGGCCGACGTACAGCGCGCCAGACGAATGCCCGGCGGCCGGGCCGTCGTCCGCAGCAGCCGTCTCGGGTGCGGACTGCGGGCGCAGTTTGGCAAAGGCAGCGCAATACAGCGCATAGAGCGACGCCAGCACCAGACCGGGCAGCACTCCCGCCGCGAAGAGCTTTCCGACCGATTGCTCGGTCAGCAGCGCCCAGACGATCATGAAGACCGACGGCGGAATCAGCAGGCCAAGCACCGAGCTGCCGGCAATGCAGCCGGTGGCGAAGCTGCGGCTGTAGTTCCTGGCGCGCATCGCGGGATAGGCCACGTGGCTGAACGCGGCGGCGGCGGCGACGCCCACGCCCGTGACCGCCGCGAACACGGCGTTGCCGCCGACGGTGGCGACCGCCAGCCGGCCGGGGACGCCGCGCAGACGCCGGTTCACCACGTCGAACAGGTCAGCCGCCGCGCCGGAGCGTGCGATCAGCATGCCCATGACGGTGAAGCATGGGATCACGACGAAGTTGTACTCCTTGATGCCTGACACCGCCGTCTGCCCCAGCAGATCGACCGCAGGCGCGAGGTCTCCGAACGCGAAATACAGCCCGAACAGGGCGCTTCCGGAAAAGGCGAAGATGACCGGCACGCCGGCCACGACCAGCAGCACCAGCACGAGGAGCGCGGCCCAGATCTCGATGAACATGGTGCTTCCTCAATGTGCCGTCGGGGCCGACTGGCCACGGCCGCGCAATGCGTCGACGGCACAGCCAATGCATACCGCGATCGCGATCAGCCACAGGAACAGCAGGCCGAAACGCAGCGGTGACGCCGGCAGGCGGAACGCGTCGTTGCCATAGAACTCGCCGCTTCGCCAACCCGACACCGCGGGCTCCCATCCGGCCAGTACGAAGATCGCGAACATCGTCGCGCCTAGTCCCCAGGCCAGAACGCCGAGTGCGCTTCGCACGACCGGCGGAACGCGATCGACGAAGAACGTCACGCGCAGCAGCTTGCCTTCGCGCATGACGTGTGGCGCCTGCAGGAACGTCAGCAGCACCAGGCCGGCTCCCGTCAGTTCCGCGGTACCGGCGAACGGACGGTTCAGCAGCAGCCGCCCGAGTACGTCGTAGCAGATCACGACCACCATGGCCGCCAGCAGAGCCGCCCCGATCACATGCAGACCGAGCAGGGTCCGGTCGAACCATTTTTTCATGTTGGATCCTTCTGCGAGGAAGAAAGTGAGAAACCCGGTCGCCATGCCATGCAAGCGAGGACGACCATGCCGACAGCCACCATCACCAGGGATGCGTGCGGGCCCGCCGGCAGCGCACCGGCGACCCAGGCGCTCAAGCCGCCGGTGCACATGTGCACGGTGCCGATCGCCGCGGCGGCGAGCCCGGCCTGTTGCGGCACCTCGTGCAGCACCAGGGCAAAGGCGGCGGGGAAGATGATGCCGTGGCCGATGGCGTACACGGTCAACGCGACCGCCCACAGCCATGGCGACGGCAGCCACAGCGTCAGCAACAGCAACGCCATGCCGAGCGCCACCACCGACAGGCCGCGGCCAAACAGCCGTTCGCCGGGAAGACCGGCGCGCTGCCGGACCCAATGATTGCCCAGGGCGAAGCCGAGGTACGTACCACCCAGCAGGAACGCGGCGCTTCCAGGCGACATGCCGGTCGACGCCTGCAAGGCCGCCGGCCCGGTCGCCGCGGCGACGAAGAACGGCGCCGCCGCGCCGGCGAAGGCCAGCGTGACGCGCCGCACCTGTGCGTGTCGCGCCAGTTCCTGCCAGGCGCTCCATCTGGGCCTGCCGGTGTCCGCCGGCCGCGATTCGCCCAGCGCCCGCCAGGACAGCGCCATTGCCGTGGCCACGAGGATCGCCAGCATCCACAGCGGGGCGCGCCATGACAGCGGTTGAGCCAGCAGCCAGGACAGCGGAGGCGTCAACGCCGGCGCAATGGCGAAGACGACCGACAGCAGCGCCATGCCGCGCTGCAGTTCCGCGCCGTGGAGAAGGTCGCGCAGGCAACTGCGGGGCACGACCAGGCACGCCGCCAGCCCGAGCCCGCTGGCGACTCGGCCGACCAGCAGCATCGAGGGGCTGGCTGCCCCTGCCGAGAGCAGCGCCCCGGCGAGCGCCACCGCCAGGCCGCCCAGCAGGGCCGGTCGCCGCCCGAAGCGGTCGGCCGCGTCGCCGGCAAGCGGCTGCCCGAGGCCCAGCCCGAGGGCGAACAGCGCCACTGCCGCCGCCCTGCCCTGCGCATCCATCGCGCGTGGGCCGGGGAACATCGGCTCCAGTCCCACCGCCAGGTTGAGCCCGAAGGGCGCAAGCGCGGCCAGGGCGGCCATGGCCGCCAGGCTCGGCACCGCGCGCGCACGTACTGCGGCCGCGCATCCCCGTTGCGTCATGGGAGGCTTCAGAGCGGGTAGTCGACCGGGAAGTGGTAGCCCGCCTCCGCGAGGAACTTCACATAGGTCTTCAACACCTTCGTTGCCGGCTGGCCCTTGCCGTCCAGTTCGGCGGCGGCCTTGCCCGGCAGATCCTTGACGCGCTCGGCCCAGCGGCGCCGCTCCTCGGCACTGAGCGTGTGGACCTTCACGCCTTCCTTCTGCACGCGCGCCTCGATGTCGATGTCACGCTGCTTGCTGATCCGCGCCACCATGTCGGTCGCCTCGCCCGCGACCTCGTCGATGATTGCCACGACCTCCTTGGGCAGCCTGGCGCGCGTGTCGAGATTCATGAAGGTGGCGAACGTGCTGTAGGAGCCGAAGCCCGTCTTGGTCCACACCTTGGCCACTTCGCTGAGCCTGAAGGCCTCCATGCCGGACACGAAGAACAGGCTGCCCTCGGCCAGTCCGTTCTGGATCGCCTGGTAGTGCTCGCCGATGCCGAGCGTCACCGGCACTGCGCCCGTCGGGATGAACAGCGGAGCGTTGGTGCCGGCCATGGCGATGCGCTTGCCCTGCAGGTCCTCGACACGCTTGAGATCGAAGGTGGTCGCCAGGCCATAGGCCTCGGTCACCATCTGCGCGAGCACATACGCGTTGTATGGCTTCATGCTCGCCTGCAGTTCCGGCACTTCCTTGAGCATGCGGCTCGCCACCTGCTGCTGGAGGACCGGATCGTCGGACGTGAACGGCATGTAGGCGCTGTAGTTGAGCAAGCCGGCGCGCGCCTGCTCGAAACCGATCGGCGACAAGCCGATGTCGAGTGCCCCCTTCTGCACCGCCTCGACGGCGCCGTCCACCTTGGCGACGCTGCCGCCCCAGGCCTTGATGAACCGGATGTTGTCGCCGGTCTTCTCCTTGACCCGCTTGGCCACCTCGGTCGCGAAAAAGGTGTCGTAGACCTTCACGTAGGTCAGGCCGGTGGTGTGCCCGCCGCCCATGCGCAGTGTGTAGTTCGCGGCACCGGCGGTCGTGGCCACCACCGCGAGGGCGGTGGCGATCAGCGTGGGGATGAATCTCATGTTGTCTCCAGAAATATTTGGTCCTGCCCTAGCCGAAGGCCAGATCGAGCAGCAGGGTTTCGTAGGCCTCGGGATTGAGAAGGTGCGGGTAGTGCCCGCCGGTCGCCAGGCGCACGTGCCGCGCACCGGGATAGCGGTCGCGCAGACGATCGCGCGCGGCCGGCGGAATGAGTGGATCGTCCTCGCAATCGAGCACCACCACCGCCTCCGGTGCGAGCGAAAGCGCGGGGCAGGCCTGGGCCTGCGTCACGCCGGCGAAGCGCGCATGGAGATTTTCCGGCGACTGACGCTCGCTGAGCATGGCCAGCTGGAGCTGCTGCAACTCGGTGGCCGGCGCCGACCGGGTCCGCGACAGCCATTGCGCATGCAGATCCTGCGGCGACGTCTGGCGCACCCAGGCCGGATCGAACAGCGGGTTGGCTGCCAGGTCGGCGGCATCGGTGAAGCCGTTGCCGATGACGAGCTTGCGCACCAGATCCGGATGCCGCAGCGCAAAGAACTGGCCCCACCACGCGGCGAACGACGAGCCGACCACGATCGACGGCGGCAGGCCAAGGTGTTCGAACACCGCGCGCAGCCCCGCCGCCAGTTGCTGCGGGTCCGACAGGGCCGGATAGGTGACGGCGATCAGGCGCAGCCGCTCGCCCAGGGCATGCAGTGTGCGCGCGAACATCGCTGCGTCCCCGACCGAGCCGGGCAGCAGCACCACTGCCGGGCCGTCGGCCGCGGTGTCGAGCCACCGCCACGTGTGGCCGTCCACCTCGAGCGCGTTCCAGCGATAGCGCGTCTCGACCTTGGTGACGAACTCGAGCATCTCAGTACTTGCCGTCCGCGGTCATGTAGCCCTCGGCGATCAGCCTGGCGTGCGCCTCGGGCGAGAACTCAGCCTCGGGCGCATCGCCGCCGATCACGAACAGGAGCCAGTGCGTCTTTTCGGGCTCGTCGAAGGTGACGTTCTCGAAGCGGCGCTGCACTCCCGCCGGAAACGAGATGACGTCGAAGGGCTCGAGGTCGAAGGATTCGACCTTGTCGTCCACCTCCCACGAGCAGCGCCACTTGCCCGTCATCGGCATGAACGTCTCGTTGGTGTCGTGGTTGTGCATCATCGGGCCCTTGCCGGGCGTGGCCTCGCAGAACCCGAGGTTGAATCCCTCGGTGATCTTGATGTGCGCGTGCCTGGCGGCGTCGTCGCCCACCGGCGAAACGACGATGGTGCCGTCGTCCCTGGCGGGCGGCTGGAAGCCGATGATGTTGTAGAGCTTGCGGATGGCGCTGGGATGGCGGCTGTCGGGCAGTCCGCCGTCGTGGCCCTTGACCTCCTTGAACAATGCGACACGCTTGCGCATCTCTTCGCGGGTGACGCGAATCGTGGGGATCTTCGATTGCATGGTCTCTCTCCTGTGGTTCGTTGAAACTGGCGCGGACAGGCGCGCGCCTGCGCCACCTGCTGCCGGTGCGCCTCGATGAATGGGAAAAATTGGAAAGCGCCGCTGGGGGCGGAATCTCAGGCCCGCGCGGGTGGCCCGAAAACGTTGCACCGTGTCATGGTTTGTCTCCGTCTGACTTTTTGTGTGTATCAATTAAAGTAGAGACGCTCGGTCGCCGCAATTCGCTACGCCGATAGCTGCTATCGGAAAACTGACGTGCGCCTGCGCGATCTCGATCTCAATCTTCTTGTTGCCCTCGACGCCCTGCTCCGCGAAGCGCATGTCTCGCGCGCGGCGGCGCGGCTGGAGATGAGCCAGTCGTCCATGAGCCTGGCGCTGTCCAAGCTGCGCGGCGTCTTCAACGATCCCTTGCTCGTCAAGAGCGGCAACGGCCTGGTGCTGACGGCCAAGGCAGGCGACCTGGCCCCTCGCGTCGAAGAGGCCCTGCGCCACATCGACGGACTGATCCACGTGCATGACGAGTTCGACCCGTTGCACGCACGCGGCACCATCACGCTCATCGTCACCGACTACATCGACTTCCTGCTCGTGCCCTTGCTGATCAAGGCCATGGCCCAGGAGGCGCCGCACGTCGTGTTGCGCGTGGTCGGGCCCAATCCGCGTCGTCTCGGCGAGGTCTTCAGCAGCGGCGAGGTGGACGTGTCCGTGTCCTACTTTCCCAACCCGCCGGCCAGCTTGCGAGGGCGGCCGCTGTTCAACGACCGGTTGGTGGGCATTGCGCGGCGCGGCCATCCGTTCCTGGCCGATCCCACGGATCTCGACGCCTTCTGCCAACACGGCCACGTGACCGTGGAACCGGGCGCGGCGACGATGTACAACGCCCAGGTCGACGAACAGCTGGAGCGCAACGGCCGCAGCCGGCGCATCATGCTGACCAAGCCAACGTTTCTGGGCGTGCCTTTCATCGTCCAGGAAACCGACCTGCTGTCGACCCTGCCGGAGAAGGTGGCGCGCAGCTTCACCCGGTTCACCGACATCGAGGTGTTCGCCCCACCGCTCACGCTCGAGCCATTGGACGTGGTTCTGCTCTGGCACGACCGCACGCACACCAATCCCCTGCACCGCTGGTTCCGCGAACTCGTCATCGCGCTGTGCACCGATGCCGCGGAAGGCCTGGCGAGCCCCGCCAGCGGGCGCGCACCGGATTCGCGCTGACGGGCGCCGCGCCGGTTACAGCCGCAGCGCCCGCTCGGCCCGGTCCGCGTGCCAGGCCATGTTCATGGCCGAGAACGCATCGCGCGCCTGTGCCAGCAATGCCCTGCCGGCCGCGCCCTGGTCGCGCATCAGTTCGATCTGCCCTTCGCACATCTGCGTGACCGCCCGCTCGTGCGCCGACCCGCGCGCGTCGGCGCTGCGATAGGCCTGGCGCAGATAGCGCTGGGCGGCGTTGAAGTCGTGCGTGCGGGCCGCCGCCTGCGCCAGCGCCCGGCAGGCCAGCGCCTCGCCGATGCGGTCGTCCTGGCGCACGCGGACGAACATGCGCGCGGCATGTCGGCGCGCGGCCTCGACGTCGCCGAGCGCGAGCGAACCTTCGACCAGCCAGCCATGGTTGAGCGACGTGGCCAACCCGCCCTGGCGCGCACCGATCCAGGCCGTGGCCTCGCGCACCGCGCGCATGCTCTCCGGGGCGCGGGTCTGCATCCAGCGGGCGTAGCCGGCCAGGGCGCGGCCCATGGCGTATTGCTGCCGGCTCTTGACGCGGCCGGCAATGTCGGTCGCCTCCTCGCCGCTGCGCAGCGCGTCGCTCCAGCGTCCCTGCCACAGGGCGACGACGCTGTGCCAGTGGCGCACCGACGCCGCCACCTGGTGCACCGTGTCGCCGAGCAGCGCCAGGGCTTCGTCGAAGCAGGCCTGCGCGTCATCGAAGAGGCCGCGGTCGCCGAGCAGGTAGCCCTTGCACGCCAGCGTGTAGGCTGAACCGACCGCCATGCTGCCGCCGGGGCGGCTCTGACGCCGCTTGCTGTCGAGCGCATCGTCGAGCAGGCCCAGCGCGCGCTCGTAGCCGCAACTCGACAGCAAGGCCTGGCCGAGCGTGGCGCGCACCTGGGCAGCCAGGCGGTCCATGCCGTGGTGCTGCGCGAGCGCCAGCGCCGCTTCGCAGTGCGCGACCGATTGGCGCGCCAGCCCCTTGGCGTAGCAGACGTAGCCCATCCAATACTCGGCGTGCGCCATCGCATCGACGTCGCCGGTCTGCCTGGCGATGTCCAGATGGCGGCGGAAGATGGTCATCGCGTCCGCCAGGCCGAGCGGGTCGAACACGCAGGCCACGCCCAGGCGCTGCGCAATGGCGCACCAGCGCAGTTGCTGGGGCCGCTCCAGCGGCGCCAGCGCATCGAGCGAGCGCAGCGCCGCCACGTACTGGTCGCGCGCGCGGTCGAGTGCCGACACCGCCAGCGCCTTGTTGCCGGCGGCCTCGGCATGCCGTGCGGCCTGCTCGTGCAGCTCGCCGGCGGCGCAGTGGTAGGCCAGGGCCTCGTTCCAGTCTTCGGGCGTGCCCTCTTCCGGCGGGCCGGATTCGAGCGCGCCGACGATGCGCCGGTGCAGCTCCCGGCGCCAGTGAAGGCCGACGGAGTCGTAGACGACCTCGCGTGTGATGCCGTGCTTGAAGCGCAGGTTGCCGGCCTTGTCGTCCGGATAGATCAGGTCCTGCGCGGCCAGGGCATTGAGCATGTCCGGCGCCAGGTCGTCGCCAGCGACTCGGGCCAGCAGCCAGGACGGGAACACGTTGCCGATGATCGCGGCCGCGCGCACCAGCTCGGCCTGCGCGGGGGGCAGCCGCTCCACGCGCGAGCCGATCAGGGTCTGCAGCCAGGCGCCGCTGCCCGGGCGGCCGGCGCCGGAGATATCGCTTCCCGCGCTCGCGGAATGGCACAGTTCCTCGAGGTACAGCGGCACGCCGCCGGCATGGCGCCGGATCTCGGCGGCCATGAACGGGTCGCATCCCGGCAGCATGTGCGCCAGGGCGTCGCCGGCCTCGCTGTCGTCCAGCGGCAGCAGCTCGATGTGGCCGCTGTGCCGGGCCAGCAACTCGTTGCCGGCGCGCTCGCGCGTCGCCAGCACCACCAGGATGCGGCGCGCACCCGGCAAGGCGAGCACGGCGTCGAGCAGCTGCTGGCTGCCGTCATCTGCCCACTGCCAGTCGTCGATCACCAGCAGCAGCGGCCGCCGGTGCGACAGCGCGTCGACCAGCTGGGGGAAGGCCGCCACGCCGCGCCCCGCGAGTTCACCTTGTTCCTGCAGCAGTTGCGCCACCACGGCGTCGCCCGAGTCGGCCAGCGCGCGCAGCATCTGCGCGAACGGCTGCATCGGTTCGGCGCGGAAGTAGCTTTCGCAGTAGCCCTTGAGGAACAGGCATTCGTCGGCCGCGGCGTAGCGGCGCAGCTCATCGACCAGGCGCGTCTTGCCGACCCCCGGGTCGCCCTGCACGGTGACGCACTGCGGCGTGCCGGCCATCGCCCGGCGCAGGTGGTCGCGCAGTTGCCGCAAGGGGCCCTGGCGCCCGACGAAGGGACACAGTGCCCGGCGCATCGCGGCCGAGGCGTCCTGCCCCGGCACGGCGCGGCCGAGCACCCGATAGATGGAGATCGACGCGGTGCGCCCCTTGACCCGGGTCTCCAGGTGCTCGCCGATGTGAAAGTAGCGTGCATGCGGGCCCAGCGTCTCCTCGCTGATCAGGATGTCGTCCCGCTCCGCCAGGCTCGACAGGCGGGCCGCGATGTTGGGCACGTTGCCCACCAGGTCGAAGCGCCCGCGTTCGATGTCGCCGCCGGCCAGCAGCACGGTGCCGCCATGGATGCCGGTGTGCAGCGTCAACGGCGCCAGGCTCGCGGCAGGACCAGTCACGGGAATCCGGCTGACCGCCAGGTGCAGCTCGATCGCCGCCTCGAGCGCGCGGCGCGCGTCGTCCTCGGCCGGCAGCGGATGGCCGAAGAAAGCCAGCACCCCGTCGCCCTGGATGCGCGCGATCTCGCCGCGGTGGCGCGCCACCACCTGCTGGAACAGCGCGCGCAACTGCGCGAGCAGGTCCGCATAGTCCTCGGCCTCCATCAGCTCGCCCAGGCGGGTCGAGTCGGACAGGTCGCAGAAAAGCAGCGTCAGGTTGCGACGCTGGGCGCCGCCATGTCCCTCCCAGGCATTGGCGGTGGACGGTTCGTCGATGGGCATGGGAGCAAACGGAACGCGTGAAAACGGTTGTGAACGGACGCAGGCGACGGCATGCGGCCTGCCGCGGCCGGGCGCACATGCGCAGCCGACCCACAGTCGACATTGTGTAACAAACCGGGCGGCAGCAACCAGCCGCCGAGACCATTGGAAATGCGGCAAATAAAGGGTTAACCCTGTCTTGCTTTCGCAAACCGCGAAAGCTCGCATCGCCGCGTGGTGGCTTCCGCCCGCCTGCGCGCCGGGACAAACTCCCCGGGCACATCCAATCGATTTCGCAGCAGGCATGCAACAAACAAATTTCCCCGGATCACCGCCAGCGCACGCCCTCCAGGGGCTGCGGGTGGTCGAGATGGGCCAGCTCATTGCCGGCCCGTTCGCCGGCAAGACGCTCGGCGACTTCGGCGCCGACGTGATCAAGATCGAGCCGCCGGAATCCGGCGACCCGCTGCGCAACTGGCGCCTGATGCAGGACGGCACGTCCGTGTGGTGGCAGGTGCAGTCGCGCAACAAGCGCTCCATCGCCCTGGACCTGCGCAGCGCCGAAGGCCAGGACGTTGCGCGCCGACTGATCGCCGAGGCCGACGTGCTGATCGAGAACTTCCGGCCCGGCACGCTGGAGAACTGGGGCCTGTCGTACGAGGCGCTGAGCGCGCTCAACCCCGGGCTGATCATGCTGCGCATCTCCGGCTACGGGCAGACCGGGCCGTACCGCGACCTGCCGGGCTTCGGCGCCATCGGCGAGGCCATGGGCGGCCTACGCCACCTCACGGGCGAGCCGGCGCGCGTGCCGGTGCGCTGCGGCATCTCGATCGGCGACACGCTCGCGGCGCTGCACGGCACCATCGGCGTACTGGTCGCGCTGCACCATCGGCAGGCCCACGGCGGGCGCGGACAGGTCATCGACGTGGCGCTGCACGAGGCGGTGTTCAACGTCATGGAGAGCCTGATCCCGGAATACAGCGCCTTCGGCGTGGTGCGCGAAGCCGCGGGCAGCGCGCTGCCGGGCATCGCGCCGTCGAACGCCTATCGCTGCAGCGACGGCTACGTGCTCGTGGCCGGCAACGGCGACAGCATCTTCAAGCGCCTGATGACCGCCATCGGCCGCGACGACCTGGGCTCGGACCCGACGCTCGCGGACAACGCCGGACGCGTCAGGCGCGTGGCCGAGCTCGACCAGGCCATCGAGGCCTGGACCTGCGAGCGCCCCATGGCCGACGTGCTGGAGGCGCTCAACGCCGCCCGCGTGCCGGTGGGCAAGGTCTACACCGCCAGGGACATCGCCGAAGACCCGCACTACCAGGCGCGCGACATGCTGCTGACGCAGACCACCCGCGCCGGCCACCAGGTGCTGGTGCCTGGCGTGGTCCCCAAGCTGCTGGGCACGCCCGGCGGCGTCCGCTCGCCGGCACCGGGGCTGGGCGACGACACCGACGCCGTGCTGCGCGAGATCGGCCTCACGGCCGCACAGATCGACGAACTGCGCGTGCGCAAGGTGATCGCATGAGCCCGCACCCGACGAGCGGCGCGGCCCACACGCCCGACGTGTGGAACGGCGCCGGCCAGCGCATCCACATGCAGGAAGTCGGCACGCGCGACGGGCTGCAGGTCGAACAGGCATTCGTGCCGACGGCGGACAAGATAGCGCTGGTCGATGCGCTGTCGCGCGCGGGCATGGCCAAGATCGAGGTGACCGCGTTCGTCTCGCCGCAGGCCATTCCGGCCCTGCGGGATGCCGAACAGGTGCTGCGCGAGATCGAGCGGGTGCCGGGCGTCGTCTACAGCGCGTTGGTGCCCAATGTGCGCGGCGCCGAGCGCGCCATCGAGGCCCGCGCCGACGAGCTCAACCTGGTGATGTCCGCCAGCGAAAGCCACAACCTGGCCAACCTGCGCATGACGCGCGGGCAGTCCTTCCGGGCGCTGGCGGCGGTGGCCGCCATTGCACGCCAGGCCGGCACGGCGGTGAACGTGTCCCTGTCGTGCAGCTTCGGCTGCCCCATGGAAGGCGACGTGCCGCAGGCCACGGTGCTCGACTGGTGCGCGCGCTACGTCGACGAGCTGGGCGCGCGCGGCGTGACGCTGTGCGACACCACCGGCATGGCCTATCCCACGCAGGTGGTGCAACTGGTCCGCGCGTTTCGTGCGCGCTGGCCGGGGACCGAGCTGACGCTGCACTTCCACAACACGCGCGGCATGGGCCTGGCCAACGTGCTGGCGTCCGTAGCCGCCGGCGCAGACCGCTTCGACGCCTCGCTCGGCGGCCTGGGCGGCTGCCCGTACGCGCCGGGCGCCACCGGCAACGTATGCAGCGAGGAGATCGTCCACGCGCTCGCCCTCATGGGCTACGACACCGGCGTCGACCTGCCAGCCCTGATCGACGCCGCGCGCCGGTTGCCGGCACTCGTCGGCCACGACATCCCCAGCCAGATCGTCAAGGCCGGCCGGCGGCTGGACCTGCATCCGCTGCCGGCCGATTTCGACGCGATCCGCCAACGGGCCCTGGCCCGCGACAACCCCGGCTCCTGAAAAGCCCGGCATGGCCGCGACCCCGGCCGCCAGAGAGACAGACGAATCCCGATGCAACTGACCGACCCCACCCTGCTGCGCGACAAGGCGCTGATCGGCGCCCAATGGTGCGCTGCCGATGACGGCGCCACGCTCGACGTGAACGACCCCGCCAACGGCGAACGCCTGGGCAGCGTGCCCGACCTGGGCGGCGTGCAGACGCGCCGCGCCATCGCCGCGGCCGAAGCCGCCCTGCCCGCCTGGCGCGCGCTGACCGGCAAGGCACGTGGCGCGGTGCTGCGCCGCTGGCACGACCTGATCGCCGAGAACGCCGAAGACCTGGCCCTGCTCATGACGCGCGAGAACGGCAAGCCGCTGGCCGAGGCGCGCGGCGAAATGCAGTACGCGCTGAGCTTCGTCGAGTGGTTCTCGGAAGAGGCCAAGCGCGTCTACGGCGACGTGCTGCCGTCCACCCGCAGCGACCAGCGCCTGCTGGCCGTGCGCCAGCCCATCGGCGTGTGCGCGGCCATCACCGCGTGGAACTTCCCATCGGCGCTGGTGACGCGCAAGGTGTCGCCGGCGCTGGCGGCGGGCTGCACGGTCGTGCTCAAGCCGGCCGAGGCCACGCCGTTGTCGGCGCTCGCCCTGGCCGAGCTGGCCCTGCGCGCCGGCCTGCCGGCCGGCGTGCTCAACGTCGTCACCGGGCGGCCGGCGCCGATCGGCGAGGAGCTGTGCGCCAACCCGACGGTGCGCAAGCTGACCTTCACCGGCTCGACCGCGACCGGCCGGCTGCTCATGCAGCAATCGGCGGCGAACATCAAGAAGCTCTCGCTCGAACTCGGCGGCAATGCGCCGTTCATCGTCTTCGACGACGCCGACCTGGACCAGGCGGTCGAGGGGCTGATGCAGTCCAAGTTCCGCAACGCCGGACAGACCTGCGTGTGCGCCAACCGGGTGCTGGTGCAGGCCGGCATTGCCGACGCCTTCGCCGCCCGGCTCGCCGAGCGGGTCGCCGCACTGAAGGTCGGCCGCGGCATCGACGACAATGTCGAGCAGGGCCCGCTGATCAACCGGCAGGCCCTGCAGAAGGTGGACGCGCTGGTGCGCGACGCCGTCGCCCAGGGCGCCTCGGCGCTGGTGGGCGGCACGCCGCATGCGCTCGGAGGCTCGTTCTACGCGCCCACGCTGCTGACCGGCATCACCGACGCGATGCAGATCGCACACGAGGAAATCTTCGGCCCGGTGGTCGCCCTGGCCACCTTCGAGGACGAAGCCGACGCGGTGCGCATCGCCAACGCCAGCAGCGCCGGACTGGCCGCCTACTTCTACGCAGGCTCGCTCGACCGGGTCTGGCGCGTGATGGAAGCGCTGGAATACGGCATGGTCGGCGTCAACACCGGCCAGATCTCGAACGAGGTCGGGCCGTTCGGCGGCATCAAGGAATCCGGCCTGGGACGCGAAGGCTCGCGCTACGGCATGGAGGAATTCCTGGAGCTCAAGTACGCGTGCCTGGCCGGCCGGTTCGCCGCCCTCTGACCGCGGTCGCACGACCGCCTTTCGCCCTTTCTTCCCGACATCCACAACCAAGGAGGCTTCACCCATGTTCAACAAACTGATCGGCCGCTACCGGCTGCTTTCCCTCGCCCTCGCCGCCGGCCTGTGCGCCGCGGCGCCGGCGTCGGCCCAGGACATCAAGATCGGCTACATCAGCGACATGTCCGCCAGCGGCTCGGCCGAGTTCGGCCTGTCCGCCCTGTGGGGCGCCGAGCAGGCCGCCGAGGACCTCAATGCAGCCGGCGGCGTGCTCGGCCGCAAGGTGGCCATCGTCGCGCGCGACGACCAAGCCCAGCCGCCCAAGGCCATCCAGGGCGTGAGTGAGCTGCTAGAGAGCGAGAAGGTGTCGGCCGTGCTCGGCTCGGCCAACTCGGGCAACGTGCTGGCCTGGATGCACCTGGCGCAGAACAAGAAGGTGCCGGTGATCTCGCCGATTGCGACCGCGACCGACATCACGAAGCGCTACGAGAAGTCCGGTGCGAACTACATCTTCCGCGTCTCGATGATCGACCGCGACCAGATCGCGCTGCTGGTGGCCTACGCCGCCAAGGCGTCGAAGAACAAGAAGATCGGCCTGATCGTGGACTCCACCGGCTACGGCCAGCAGGGCCTGAAGGACCTGCAGGCCATCCTCAAGCTCCATGGCCTGGAGGCAGCGGCCGAGGAGAAGTTCGGCGCCAAGGACACCGACATGACTTCGCAGCTGAGCAAGATCAAGGCGTCGGGGGCGGACACGCTGATCATCTACGGCCTGGCCGACGCCAACGCCTACGTGCTGCGCAGCATGGAGAAGATCAACTACTTCCCGCTGACGCTGGGCTCGTGGGCCAACGTCAACACGCCGGTGGTGCAACTGGCCGGCGCCGAGCTGGCGGGCAAGCTGATCTTCACCGCGTCGACGACCGAGAACAGCACGCCGAAGGCCACGGCCCTGAACACGGCGCTGCTGAAGAAGCATCCGAAAATGACCGCCTTCGTGACGGCCGCGCAGTCGTACGACTCGGTGATGCTGCTGGCCGCGGCGATGAAGTCCGCCGGCACGACCGACGGCGAGAAGGTGCAGAAGGCGCTGGAGAACCTGCCCAAGGTCGAAGGCGTCATCAAGACCTACCAGCAGCCGTTCACCAAGACCAACCACGAGGCCTTGTCCGTGTCCGACTTCTACCTCGCGCAGTGGAAGGACGGCCGCATCGTGACCTATCAGGACGCGGTCACCAAGGCCCTGACCCCGGCCGACCTCAAGAAGTAGCGGCGACTGCCCGGCCTCGCGCGCCGGGCGCATGACGGAGATCTGGACATGACCGAAGCATTGCTGCAGGCGCTGATCAGCGGCCTCGCGATCGGCGGGGCCTACGCGCTGGTGGCGCTGGGCTTCAGCATCACATTCACCACCACGAAGACGCTGAACTTCGCCCACGGGGACTTCGTTTCCGCGGGGTCGTTCATCGGCCTGTCGTCGCTGCTGCTGCTCAGCGGTGCGCCCCTGGGCAGCGCAATCGACGCGCTGGCCGTGCGCGGCGTCGACCAGGTGGTGGCCGTACTCGTGGCCGTGGCGGTCATGGGCGCGCTCGGCGCCCTGCTCTACCTGAGCGCGGTGCGGCCGTTCGCGGGCAAGCCGGGCATGGCCTGGGTGATGAGCACGATCGGCTTCGGCATCATCGTCCAGAGCCTGGGCCTGGCGATCTGGGGCCCGGCGCCGCTGAAGGTGCCCGCGCCTTTCGGCGAGGACGTGATCCGCGTCGCCGGCGTCGGCTTCCGCTCGCAGGAGATCCTGCTGATCGTCACCACGCTGGTGGTGATGGCGGTCTTCGACTGGGTGATGCGCCGCACCATGATCGGCAAGGCCATGCGCGCCGTGGCGCACGACCGCAAGGTCGCCAGCCTGATGGGCATCAACGTGTCCGCGGTGATGGTCGGCGCCTTCTTCGTCAGCACGGGGCTGGCCGGGCTGGCCGGCTACCTCATCGCGCCGATTGCCTCGGCCTCGCTGTTCATCGGGCTGGGCATCGCGCTCAAGGGCTTCTCGGGCGCCATCCTCGGCGGCCTGACGAATCCGCGCGGCTGCGTCGTCGGCGGCTTCGTGCTGGGCATTCTCGAATCGCTCATCAACCTGTGGCAGGCGCAGTGGCGCGAGGTGCTGCTGTTCGCGCTGGTGATCCTGGTGCTTGCGGTGCGGCCCAACGGCCTGTTCGGCCGGGCCATGGTGGAGAAGGTATGAAGGCGGCAACCGGTACTTTTCAGGGCGCGGCATCCGGCGCCCCTCGCGCCGCGCCTGCGGCGGGCGGCTCGCGCCACGCGCTGGCCGTGCTCGTGATCGCGCTCGCCGCCGCCGGCGGTGCGTGGCTGGTTTCCGGCAACGGCTACTACCTGCGCGTGCTGTTCATGATCACCGTGTACCTGATGTGCGCGCTGGGCATGAACGTGCTGGTGGGTTATGCGGGTCAGAAGTCGCTCGGCCAGGCCGGGCTGTTTGCCGCCGGCGCCTACACGGCGGCGCTGCTGACGGCCCGCTACGAATGGTCGCCCTGGCTGGCGCTGGTCGCCGCGGCGGTGGTGGCCGGCGGCTTCGGCGTGGTGGTTGCGCTGGCGTCGCTGCGGGCCAAGGGGCCGTACCTGGCGATGGTCACGCTGGCCTTCGGCACGGTGATCGAGAAGCTGGTGTCGGAGTGGGACGACGTCTTCGGCGGCTCCGCCGGCATCTTCGGCATCCAGCCGCTGTCGCTGGGCGACACGCCGTTCGGCAACCTGCAATGGGTGTGGTTCGGCATCGCGCTGTGCGCGGCCACGCACCTGCTGCTGCGCAACCTGCTCAAGGGGCGCCTGGGCCGCGCCCTCCTGTCGCTGCAGGCCGACGAGATCGCGGCCGGCTCGGTGGGCATCAAGGTCTACCGGACCAAGGTGCTGGCGTTCGTGATTGCGGCCGTGACCTGCGGCATCGCCGGCGCCATGGTGGCGCAGCAGAACCAGTACCTGAACTCGGACTTCATCAACTTCAACCTGTCGGTCTTCATCCTGCTGCTGGTGCTCTTCGGCGGTGCCGGCTCGACGCTGGGCCCGCTGCTCGGCGCCGTGCTGCTGACGGTGATCGACGCCGTGCTGGCGCAATGGCCCTCGGCCCAGCATTTCGTCTACGGCGCGCTGCTGCTGTTCGCGCTGTATGCCATGCCCAAGGGCGTGGCCGGCGTGCTGGCATCGTGGTTCGGCCGCTTTGCGCCGGCCCGCGCGGCGGCCACGCCCGGTGCGACCGGCGCCGCCATGCCGATCGCGCCGCACGGCACCTCGTCCGACGCGCTGCTGGTGGCCGACCACGTGACCAAGCGGTACGGCGGCGTCACCCCGGCGCAGGACGTGAGCTTTGCGCTGCAGCATGGCCACATCCACGCGCTGATCGGCCCGAACGGCGCCGGCAAGAGCACGATGATCAACATGCTCACCGGCGTGGTCGTGCCCAACGAGGGCACGGTCACCTTCCGTGGCCGGCGCATCGACCAGTCCCCGGGGCATGCCATCTGCGCGCTCGGCATGGGCCGCACCTTTCAGAACCTGCGCCTGTTCGGCGACCTGTCCGTGCTGGACAACGTGATGGTCGGCCGCCACAGCCGCATGCGCAACGGCTTCTGGACGTCGCTGCTCGGCCTGCCCGGCGCGCGGCGCGAGGAACGCCTGGCGCATGAGCGCGCGCTGGCGATCCTGTCGTTCATGGACCTCGGGCCGCATGCCGCGCTGCCGGCCGGCAGCCTGCCCTACGGCCTGCAGCGCCGGGTCGAGCTGGCGCGCGCGCTGGCCTCCGAGCCGCAGCTGCTGCTGCTCGACGAACCGGCCGCCGGGCTCAATCCGCAGGAGACGGCCGAACTGGGCCAACTGCTGCTGAAGGTACGCGACCTGGGCATCACCATGCTGATGGTGGAACACCACATGGACCTGGTGATGAGCATTTCGGACCACGTCATCGTGCTGGACTACGGCGTCAAGATCGCCGAGGGCCAGCCGGCGCAGGTGCAGCAGGATCCGCGCGTCATCGAGGCCTACCTCGGCGCGCCTGACGAGGAGACCACGGCATGACCACGCCGACCACGCTCAAGCTCGAACGCCTCTCGGTGCGCTACGGCGCGATCGAGGCCGTGCGCGACGTCTCGATCGACGTGCGCCAGGGCGAGATCGTCACCATCATCGGCGCCAACGGCGCCGGCAAGAGCAGCCTGCTCAAGTGCATCGCCGGCCTGGAGCCGGCGGCTTCCGGGCGGGTGCTCGTGCAGGGCCAGGACGTCACGGGGCTGCCGGCGCACAAGCGCCTGCGCCTGGGCACCACGCTCTCGCCGGAAGGTCGCGGCGTGTTTTCCGACCAGTCCGTGCTGGACAACCTGCTGCTGGGCGCCTACAGCCTGAAGGCCACGCCGGCCGAGATCGACCGCCTGGTCGACAACGGCTTCGAGCTCTTTCCCCGGCTGCGCGAGCGCAAGGACCAGATGGCCGGGACGCTGTCCGGCGGCGAACAGCAGATGCTGGCGATGGCCCGCGCGCTGATGAGCCGCCCGCGCCTGCTGCTGCTCGACGAGCCGTCGCTCGGCCTGGCGCCGCTGATCATCCGCGACATCTTCCGCAGCATCCGCGCGCTGCGCGAGGCCGGCCTGACGATCCTGCTGGTCGAGCAGATGGCGAACCAGGCACTGGCCATCTCCGACCGCGCGTACGTGCTCGAGACCGGGCGCATCACGCTCGAAGGCAGCGGCGCGGAACTGCTGGCAAGCCCCGCCATCCGCGCCTCTTATCTCGGCGTCGCCCACTGACCGACAGGGCGCCGCCCGCTACCGAACCATCCATGTCCGAAACCCTTTCCAATGACGCCGGCCGCTTCGACTACGTGGTCGTCGGCGCCGGCGCGGCCGGCGCGATCCTGGCCAACCGGCTGTCCGCGCAGGGACGCTACAGCGTCTGCCTGCTCGAGGCCGGCCCGCCGGACTGGCATCCGTTCCTGCACATTCCCGCAGGCTTCATCAAGACGCTGTTCAACCCGGCGTTCACCTGGCCGTTCCAGACCGAGGCCACGCCGTGGACCAACGGGCGGCGCATTCCGGTGCCGCAGGGCCGCACGCTGGGCGGCTCGACCGCCATCAACGGCCTGGTCTACAACCGCGGCCTGGCGTCCGACTACGACCGTTGGGCCGAGCTCGGCAACGCCGGCTGGAGCTATGCCGACGTGCTGCCGTTCTTCAAGCGCATGGAGCGCTTCACCGAGGGCGGAGACGACGCCTTCCGCGGGCGCGATGGCGAATTGCCGGTCACGCGCAACGACTGGCAGCATCCGCTGTGCGAGGCCTTCATCGAGGGCGCCGGCGAACTCGGCCTGCCGCGCAACGAGGACTACAACGGCGTCACCCAGGCTGGCGCGGGCTACTTCCAGCGCACGATCTCGCGCGGCTGGCGCCAGAGCACGGCGCGCGCCTTCCTGCGGCCCGCGCGCAGCCGTGCCAACCTGGAGGTGCGCACCAATGCCCAAGCCACCCGCATCCTGTTCGAGGGCAGGGCCGCACGCGGCGTCGAGTACATGCGCAAGGGCGACGGGGCGCGGCGACTGCGGGTGCATGCCGAGCGCGAAGTCATCGTGTGCAGCGGGGCCATCAACACGCCGAAGCTGCTGCAGTTGTCCGGACTTGGCGACGGCGAGCGTCTGCGCGCGCTGGGCATTCCGGTGGTGCGGCACCTGCCGGGCGTGGGCGAGCACCTGGCCGACCATTTCTCGGTGCGCCTGGTGGCCCGGGTGCACGGCGTAAGCACGCTCAACGAGATCGCGACCGGCCCGTCGAGCGCGCTGCAGGCCGCGCGCTGGGCACTCAAGCGTCCCAGCATCATGGCCCTGTGCCCGTCCATCGTGCACTACTTCTGGATGTCGCGGGCCGGCCTGGCCGAACCGGACCTGCAGGGCGTGTTCGCGCCGGCCAGCTACCGCGAGGGGTATGTGGGCATGCTGGACAAGTTCCCGGGCATCACCGCCGGCGTCTGGCAACACCGCCCGGAAAGCCTGGGCCACGTGCGGCTGGCATCGCCCGACCCGCACCAGGCGCCGGTCATCCAGCCGAACTACCTGGACCACGAGAACGACCGGCGCGTGCTGGTCGACGGCATCCGCCTGGCACGCAAGCTCCTTCGCACGCGGGCACTCGCCCCGTACGTCGAGCGCGAGACGCTGCCCGGCCCGGCGCTGGAGCGCGACGACGAACTGCTGGATTTCGCCAAGCGCTACGGCGTCTCGTCCTATCACCTCAACGGCACCGCCCGCATGGGCCCGGCCGGCGATGCCGGCGCCGTGGTGGACGCACGCCTGCGCGTGCATGGCGTGACCGGGCTGCGCGTGGCCGATTCGTCCATCATGCCGAGGATGCCCAGCGCCAACATCTGCGCGGCCTCCATGATGATCGGCGAGAAGGCATCCGACGAGATCCTCCGGAGCACGTGACCGGCGCACGGGGAGTGGAAAATGCGGCATCTCGACCGCGGACGCCCTCCTTGAACCTCCATCGCCTCGACCTGGTTTCGCTCTCGCTGTTCTGCGTCATCGCCCGCACGGGCAGCATCAGCAAGGGCGCGTCGCTGGCGCGGCTGGCGCTGGGCGCGGCCAGCAAGCGCATGGTCGACCTGGAGGCGGCCGTCGACGCCAAGCTGTTCGACCGCCATTCGCGCGGCGTCACCCTGACGCCGGCCGGCAAGGCGCTGCAGGCGCATGCGCGCCGAATACTGGCAGACGTCGACCACCTGGCGGCCGACCTGTCGGACTTCGCGCACGGCGTGATCGGCGTGGTGCGGCTGTGGGCCAACACGTCGGCCGTCACGCAGTTCCTGCCGCACGACCTGGCCCGGTTCGTCCAGCAGAACCCCGGCATCCGCATCGAGCTGGAGGAGCAGAACAGCGACGACATCGTGCGGGCCGTGCTCGAAGGCCGGGCCGACCTCGGCATCTTTGCCGACCGCACCCCGCCGCTGGGCCTGCAGACCGTCAGCTACCGCAGCGACCAGCTGGTGGTGGTGCTGCCGCCGGGCCACCCGCTGGGGGGCGACGAGGACATCGACTTCGAGCGCGCGACCGACTACGAATTCGTCAGCCTGGCCGCCGGCACGTCGCTGGCGGTGCGCATGCAGGACGCTGCCGAGGAGCTGGGGCGGCGCCTGCGCCTGCGCATCCGCGTGCGCAGCTTCGACGCCATGTGCCAGATGGTGGCAGCGGGCCTCGGCATCGCCGTGCTGCCCGAAGCCGCCGTGCAGCCGCTGCTCGCCGCGATGGACCTGCGCCAGGTGCGCCTGCGCGACGACTGGGCCCGGCGTCGCCTGCTGGTCGGCGCGCGCAACTTCAGCGCGGTGCCGCGCCCGGTGCGGCTCTTGATGGATTGCCTGCTGGACGCGTGACCCGAAGGGTGCCCGCCAACCGGCTCCGGCTCAGTGCGCAGGCGCGTCCGAGAATCCGAGCAGAGCCTCTGCGACATCGTCCGCGAACCGATAGCGCCTGTCGCCGATCAGCACGACGTCCGCACCTGCCGGGTCCGGTCGCGCAGCCGGTAGGCCGTGGGCGCGCAAGGCCTCGGCGCAACCGACCCAGTCGCCGCCACGCACGGGCTGGTTGAGCGAGGCCCAGGACAAGCTGCCGCAGGCGTTGTCGCCGAAGCCGTGCAATGTGCGCCAATCCGCCCCGTGCTCCAGCAGAAAGCGCGTGAGGTCGGCGTCGCCGCGGAACACGGCATGGTTGAGCGCTGTGGCGTCGATGTCGCCTCCCCGGATCTCCAGCGGCCAACCGCAGGCGACCATGGCCTTGACGGCGTCGCGGCGGCCCTGCTCCGCGAGTTCGGGCAGCAGGCGCAGCCGGGCGTCGCCCAGCGCATCGACGACATCCGCATGCGTCGCCTGGATCGCACGCGCCGCATCGACGTCGCCGCACGCACAGGCAGCCACGAACGCTTCGTCCTCGGTCAACGTCGCACCGCCTGAATCTGCTTGGCCCAGCAGCGCCGCAACGTCGGGCTGACCGAAGCGGCGCGCCAGCGTTCGAGCCGATACGCCGTCCGGCGTGCATGCGTCCGCCCTCGCACCCGCCGCGAGCAAGGCCCGGATGTGCGCGAGCGATCGGCCCCGGCGAATGGCCCACAGCAAGGGCGATCCCCACTCGGACGTGGGTGGGCCCATGGCCGGCTCGTTGGCATCACCACCGTGCGCCAGCAGCAGTTCGAGCACACCCAGGTCTTCGAGGTCGAGCGCGCGGTACATCGCGTTCGAGCCGGCGATGCGCGCGCCCGCCTCCAGCAACAACCGGGTGCACGCCGGCGCTTCGAGCGAGTGGTAGAGCGATTCGCCGTCGTTGGGGTCTGCACCGGCCTCGAGCAGCAGGCGCGTGAGTTGCGGATCGAAAGCCTTGCCGGCCGCGCCGTAGAGGGCGGACAGCCGCTCCGTCTGCGATGGCGCCTCCAGCGAGGCGGGCGGCCATCGATTGCCGACGGACTGGTTGGCCGAAGCGCCGGCGCTCAGCAGGAAGCGCGCGCAATCGCGCAGGCCCTCGCGAAAACGCGGCTGGTTGGCGAGCCCCGAGTGGGTCACGGCCACCAGCGGCAGCAAGTTCAATGGCCCGCCTTCGCGGTGGACCCACGCCGGGTCGCGCGCGGTGGCGCGCCGGAGAACCTCTTCATTGCCGATCGCGCAGGCAAGGTAGGGATCGTCGTCGCCGGCCAGCGTCGGAGACTCGGCCAGCATCCGCGCGGCCACCGCCGGCCGGTGCGTGTCGTTGCCGCCCGCCACGTCGCCGGCATAGACCATGCGCAGCCAGTGGCGCACAGCCTGGTCGGGGTCGTCCGCCAACGCCCGGCGCGCGAGCACGAACACTTGCAGATCGGACCAGGAAGGAAAGCCGTACTCGCGCGCAATGCAGGATTGCGCATCATGCAGGCGCAAGGACTGGCCGGCCAGTTCGTCATCGTTCCTGCCGCGGGCCGCAGGCAGCGAGGCCCGGAACCGTTGCAGCGCGGCCGGATCACCGCGGCGATAGAGAGCAAGCAATTCCTTGGCTTGCTTCTTCAGCTGGCCAATGTCGGGCCGAGCGGGAATGCGCTTTTTCATGAACACCTCCGTGCATCAGAGGCCGATGACCCGCAACGTCGGCTGCACAAAAGGTGTGGATAGGCAGATGGAGACAAGTGGGTTCAACCCTTCCCGCGGGCCCGGAGGCGTCTTGCACGCGACTGCGATCATAGGGCCGATGCTCGGCCCGGCGGGAAACGGACCTTCGGCGTGTGATCGTCGGCTTCGCGCCCACACCAGTCTTCCAGGATCCAGCTCGGGAATGGCAGGTGACGGACCTGAAGCGGTAATAACCTCAATGTCGGCACTCGCTGCAATGCGGCAGTAGCTCTCGGGAGGCGGTCAACAGCTATCCCCGAGGCGCTGGGACCTCGCCCAATAGGCTCTTGGGTCCGCTTAGCAATCCCCGCTACATCAATCGACAGACGCGCCAGATTGCTCCATCAGAACCTTCATCCGCGTGCCTTCCTGGGCCGCCCACGCAGCGAAGTCGTCCGCCGGCTTCGTGGCCGAAACCTCGTTGCCGCCTGCAGCTAGGCGCTCTTGCAAGGACGTGTCGGCCAACACCTTCGGGCTGGCGGTTGCCAGCTTGGTATCCGCGTCTTTAGGCAGACCAGTTGGACCGTATAGGCCGAACCAGAAGGTGTAGTCGAATCCCTTCACACCCGACTCGTCGATTGTCGGCAGCTTGGGCAGACCACGTGATCTTTCCATCGAACTTCGCTGCGTTCGTGAGCTCACTCAATCCGAACCTGCTGGCCGATCCTCATTGAGAGGAGGTGCGCCGAGGTGCGCGCGCCAGGAATCAAGTCCCGTCCGACAGGACGAAGTGCTCCATCTGCGGCGGCTGTACGAAGAATGGAGAGATGACGGCGCGCCAGTCGGCAAATGTCGGGCCACCCCGAAAGCCTTCCATGTGATCCTCGAGGCTCTCCCACTGCACAACCAACAGGTAGCGCCCTGGTGATTCGATTCCGCCCAGGATGCGGTGCGACCTATAGCCGCGAGACTTCGACAGGAACTTCTCAACGCCTGCCGCTAGCGCCTTGCCAAATTCGGCGTGATCCTCGGCTTTCACCCGGAACTCAGCCACTTCCACGATCATTGCGTACTCCTTTCATTCTGCGCGATGGCCGCCGCTTTCCGCCGGCGACCAGTCATCCAAGATCCACGTTGCCTAGGAGACCGTTCGGGTCGAAGCGGCTCTTGAGCAGGGTTGCCAGCTGCCGCGTCTGCGGATCAGCGTAGCGCCTGTAGTAGGTTTCGTTGTAGGGCCCGATGCCATGCTCGGCGCTATAGCTGCCTTCAAACCGCAGCACGGTCAGGTCGTAGATGGCGTCACGAAGCTCGGCGATCTTTTCGGGCGCCGTCTCAGCGGGCACGACAAGATTGAGGTGCGCCCCCCCATCACCTAGGTGTCCAAAGTCGCAAGGCATCGCGGCCGGAACGATTTTCGCGACTGCCTGGAGGGCGGCATCCCGAAACTCGGCAAAACGAGAGCGACTGACCGCCAGATCGAATGCCACCATCTTGCCCAGCGACTGGACGGCTTCGCTTACCGAATGGCGGATCCGCCACAGCTGGGCGGGTTTGTCGACGACAGCGTCCTCGAGGTCGCCTTCCTCCATGCGCCGCTCCAGCCAGGCCACCATCATGGCCTCCAGGTCCAGCCCACGACCCAAGGGGATCGCACTCGAAACCTCTACAAGCACCGCATAGGGCGGCGTGGTTGCGAAGGGCACTGTCACGTTCTTTTGGTGCTGTCTCACCGCATCGAGCGCACCAGCCGACAAACCTTCGAAAGCACTGATCATCTCGCCAAACTCAGCCTCGAGTTCGCATATGAGGTGCACGGCGGCCTTTGCGTCTGAAACTGCCACGAGAGCCGTTGCGCTCTGCCGCTGGATCGGATGAAGTTTCAAGGTTGCCCGGGTGACGACGCCGAATGCGCCGAACGTGCCGCACAGGAGCTGCGACCAATTCAAGCCCGTGTTGTCCTTGCGCAGCGCTCGATCGGAACCCACCACTACCGCTGCAGGCTCAAGCAAGGCTGCTCGCACATCCAGGAGGTTCTCTCTCACGCCCCCATACCGGATCAGTCGTGCACCACCCGTGTTGGTGGCGATCATTCCGCCGATCGTGGGATCGGCCCCGAGGTCGACGGGGAACGCCAGTCCGACCTCCGCAGCCGCGCGGTTGACATCCGACAGTCGATAGCCCGCGGAAACCCGCACAGACCGATTGATGGGGTCCACCTCCAGAACATCCCGAACCCTCTGCGTAGACAACACCCACTGGCGTCCATCCGCGGTAGGGGTAGCTGCGGAGACCAACCCTGTGGCGGCGCCTTGCACTACCACTGACACGCCCAACTGGGACGCCATTCCGACCGTCCAGGCTAGCTCCTTCTCCGAGCCAGGACGCAGGACACCAACGGCATGTCCCCCTCCATGCCTGGCCGATCGCTCATAGGGCTCCTTGTCCGCTGCATCGACAAAGACACCTTGCACGCCCAACCCCGATCGGAAGACTTCAGCAGGAGCAATCGCACCAGTGCTCATGTCGCCACCTGAACCGTCGCGACCCGCGAAAGAGCCTTCAGGGCCTCAGCAAGCGATCGCTCGGACGTCTGCTCGTACAGGGAGATTTCATCGAGCACCTTGGCGCCCAGCGCTGCCTCGAACTGACTTCGATTGCCCTGACTCTGGTACTCAGGCTGCGCACTGTCGCCCAGATTGGATCGAAAAATGCCGGCCGCGCTCACCGGCAGGAAATCCTCATAGGTGAGCGGCTTGAGCGTCAGCCAGCCGCTCTCCACCAGTTCGAACACCGATGCACTCTCCAGCGCAACCTGCTGCTGCGCCACCCGAAGATTCGGCTCGTAGGAGAAGAAGGCCAAGCCCTCCTTGTGCAATTCGGCCTCGCTGTCCGGAAACTCGCCGAACGCGTTGCGCATGGCTTGCTCGATGGGCACACCTGATCTCGATTGCTCCGTCGCCTTGCCCAGCAGTAGGTCATAGAGAGCCCGGCCCTTGCGCGTCAGAGCGCACCCGCGCTGCTCGATTTCTCCGAAACGGGCGGTATGGGTGCCATCATCGCCCCCTTCGCCCAGGAAGCGGATAGGCTCCTCCAGGGCGAGGAAGCTGGTCTGACGCAAGAGGATCGGAACGGCACGTGTAGGTGGACCTTCGATCGACTTTTTGGCCTGGATGCCCATCGCCGGCATGCCCGCCTGCGCCGCATCGATGTCCAGAGTCCGCGGCGTCAGGTGGTTGATGTGCGGCCCCTTGAAGCAGACGATGTCCGCGACCAAAGGATGAGCCGCCCGCAGCTGCTGGTATGTCTTCAGGTCGACTGTTGCTTCGGCGTGCCAGCGGAACGTCTCAAGCGCTTCGCGCACGAACTCGTGGGCCTCGTCCTCACTCAATCCACGCTGGCCCTCGGCCCGATCGATCAGGGCCAGACAGCCCGCGGTAAAGATCTGACGACGCTCGAGGATGCTTATGGCCGTGCGGCGCAGGCGCTCATCGGCGATCAGCTCAGTACGAAGCAGCGACGTGAAGACCCGAAAGGGGTTTCGATCCAACGAAGCGTCGTCCACCGGACGGAAGGCAGTTGCGTGCACCGGTACGCCGGCGACCGACAAGTCGTAGTAGCCCACGGCCTGCATTCCCATCACGGCGAACAGCCGCCGCATTGTCGCGAGCTCCTGAGCCGTGCCAACGCGGACGGCGCCGTGGCGCTCCACATCCAGCCGGTCCATCTGCCCCTCTTCCCGCATGCGCTGCGCCATGGCCGAATCGCCCGCCAGAACCCCGGTGTTCACCTGGCCAACGAGAGAGCACAGGGCTCCGTATTGCGGCACTTCCGCGCGGTACATGTCCGACATAGCGCGGGAGAACAGACTCCGGATGACATCCGGGTTCAACAGCGCTTTCATTCGAGCTCGATCCCCGTGTCTGCGGCGAGCTTGCGGAACTTCGCCATGTCTGCCTGGATGCGCTTTTCCACCTGGGCCGGCGCAACATACTCGGGCACGAAGCCTGAATCGAACACGACCGTCTTGGTCGAAGGATCTTCCGCCGCCTTGCGCACTGCAGCGGCAAGCTTGACCATCACGTTGGGCGGTGTTCCCGCTGGAGCAAACACGCCTTGCCACCAGGTAGCGTCGAATCCCTTCAGACCCTGTTCGTCGACCGTCCGCACATTCGGGAAGCGGGGGTCTCGCGCCTTGCCAGTCGTGCCGAGGGCTTTCAGGCGTCCGGCATCGAGATAGCTCTTGGCCTCGCTCAGCTGGATGCAGTCGGCAGCTCCGCCCATCACATCCTGAACAGCGGGAGCGTTTCCCTTGTATGGAACGTGGGTAACCTTGATACCTGCCATCTGCGACAGCAGTTCACTGCTGAAGTGGTTGCCGCTCCCAAGACCAGCAGTTGCGATGTTGAGCTTGCCAGGGTTGGCTTTGGCATAGGCGATGTAGCCGGCCATGTCCCCAAACGGAAGTTTGGGATTGCAAACCAGCAAGGTCGAATACCAGAAGACGTTTCCAGCGGGTGCGAAGCTTTTCAACGGATCGTAGTTGACGGACTTGCTGGTGGCCGGGAGCAGCGCATGCGTGATCGAGTTGCCATAGATGAGCGTGTAGCCATCGGGCGTCGCACGGGCAGCCTCCTGCGCACCCAGCCGCCCGCCGGCTCCGCCCTTGTTGTCAACGACCACGGGTTGACCCAGTTCGGCTGCCATCACCTTGGCAACCTGCCGCGCACCAATGTCCGTGCTCCCCCCGGCCGCAGCCGGAACGATCATACGAATCGGGTGGGTTGGCCAATCCTGCGCCGAAGCCGATTGACTCAGGAAGCTGCCGACCGCAAGCACCAGGGCGCCGCCTACAGCGGCCTTGCCGTTCGAGCCGGTCATCACGCACCCAGCCTTTCTTCGGCGTCGAAAGTCATGCGGATGTCGGCGTACTTCGCGATGATGTCCTCGCCGAATCGGGTCTTGAACTCCTCGCCGATGCTGCGTGAGAAGGAGACCGTATCCTGCATGCGGTCCGGCCCCTGGATGATGACCAGCAGGCGTGCGGGCTTGCCGCTGGTGTTCCTGAACGTGCGCATCACCTTGTTGGGCACGGCAAACAGGTCGTTTGGCCGCGCAGGAACCATGCTTTCGTTGTCGAAGCCGGTGCAGATCTCGAAGCTGCCGTCTAGCACGTAGAAAGACTCCTGCGTGTCCGAGTGCGCGTGCGGCGGCGGGCCATCGTCGCCGGCCGTGCATTCGGCGATGGAGATGTACAGTCCCTGATTGCCGTACATGGGCGCAGTGCGAGAGCGGCCGATGTGACCCTCGGGCACGATCAGAGGAAAGACCGAGCCGGCCGACAGCCGCATGGTGGCTTCGGGAGGAAGTCCACTGATGCGATTGAGGTCCTTCTTGTACGGTACCAGCGTCGCAAAGCGCGTGACGCGGCCCGCGATGGTGGCCGCGTCTACCGGGCTACCCTTGCTGGAGTCGAAGCTCACACCGAGTTTTTCGTTCGCTTGAGCGCTGACGTTCGAGGCAACGGCCTGGTCGAACACTGCGTCAAAGGAACCCTCAGGCGAAATGCTAAGAATCGAAACCAGTCGAGCAGCAGCTTCACCCGGGTTCCGCACCTGATGGCGCACATCCTGCGGAATGGACACCATGTCCCACAGGCCTAGCGTCAACTTTTCGGCCAGTTCCGGGCCGTAGGTAACTTCGATCTCACCCTCGACGCATACGAGGTTCTCGATCGCCAACGGATTGCGCCAAGCGTGGGAGGCTGCCGCAGGCGCGAACTCCATCGAACCTGTGCATGCGGTCGGCGGGCAGGAGAGTGCCGCCTTTGAGAAGCGCCCCTTGGCGCCTGCGCTCGCCATCATCGGCGTGAGGGGGCCGCCCCATAGGGCGCGCGCATCGGCGTCGAACCTCTTGGCGGGAGCCTCGTCGCTGCTGTTGTACTCGGGAAAGCGAGCCAGTTGCTGGGACATGACTTGGGCGCTGAGGGCTCCCGGGCGAGCAACGTGGGAAGTGGTCATTGGCAGTCTCCTTGAAAGTGACTCCATTGGACCGACTCGGTAGCTTGATCGCCATGTCGGCGCCTCAATGCAACATTCCACCCCATCAATGATCCGTGGCCAGCACGGGCCGCTGGCTGACGTGGCGCTTCATTGGCTCATGACAACTGCGCCCCCTGGCCCGCAGGCGATCTGGGACAGCCTCTACGACTCAGCAACTAGATTGGCCGGCCCGCCGCTCCGCTGCGTTCATGAGCCACGTAATGAGCAAGCCGGGGACCAGGAATCCAAGAGCCACGAGCGCTCCGTGCGCCACGTGCGCTGTCGGCTCGTCCAAAGTGGCAATGACCTTCATGGGAGACAGCCACGGCGACAGATTGAGCATCAATACCGCCAGGACCACACACGGCCAAAGCAAGCTGACGCCACGGCTTGCCGACTTCACCCATGCATAGCTGCACAGAGCCGCCGCGAATAGGCCTTCGGCAGCCCAGGAAAGCGTACCCCACCTGCCCCACAGGCCCCATCCCAGGTGCTCACTCGAATGTGGGTACAGCGCCAGGTCGCCGTTGTGCATGGGCCAGTCCGCGATGAAATGGGAAAAGGCAGCCAAGGCGGCGACCAGCGCCACTTTGGGTGTGCGCAAGAAAAGTGCACCCCACACCAATGACCAGAGTAGCGCCATGAGAAGTGAATGATCCCAATCTATGAATGTGAGATCGAAGAACAGGTACGGTCCGGCAAGCAAATTGGGCGTCACCCTGTCGAATCCCGCGATGATGAACAGGCCATCAAGGATGTCCAGGAAGCCGACCCCGAGCATGATCGGCAGGGTAGGGACATCGGGCATCCGCGCCTTGATGGCCAGTCCAATGGCAAAGTGACCGACATACATGTGTACTTCTCCTCCCTCTTGCCGAGCGCTTGCGCGTCGAATTCACTGAACCTTGATGCCTCGGCTCTTGACCAGGTCTCCGAACTTCTCGTACTCGTCCCGCATGGACCGAGTTGCGTCGTCAATGGAAGAGTCCTTCATGGGTTCAAAGCCCACGTCGCGAATCCTCTGAACAACTATCGGATCGGCGAGCACCTTCGACCAGTCACTACGCAACTTTTCGACAATAGGCTTGGGTGTAGAGGCGGGTGCATAGATCGCCTGCCAGCCCAGCACGGTCGCCGCGGGATAGATCTTCCCAATTGGGACAGCGTCCGGATACAGGGCAATTGGTGCGTTGCCGGTATGGGCGATAGCGCGCACTTGGCCCGACTTCACGTACTGATCCTGGCCAAGGGGAGGAGCGATCGAGCAGTCGACCGTCCCCGCCACCGTGTCCGGCAATGAATTGGTGGTGCTGTAGGGGACATGCAAGATGTTCACTCCTGCCTCCCGATTGAGCAACTCCAGCGCGATGTGAGGTGGCGACCCAATCCCGTAGGTAGCGCAGGATAGCTGTCCAGGGTGCTTCTTTGCATAGTCGATGAACTCGTCAAAGGTCTTTATCGGCAATTTGCCGGAGGTCAAGATCAGGTAGGGCGTGTAGGCCGTACGGATCAAGGGCACCAGGTCCTTGAATACGTCGAAGCGGGTTTTGAGTAGCCAGGGGCTGATCATCAAGCCGCTGGAGTTGAGAAGCAGCGTGTAGCCATCGGCGGGTGCCCGCGCCACAAGTTCAGCGCCCACCGTGCCGGTGGCGCCTGGCCGCGGCTCTACCAGCAGTGGCTGTCCGTGCCAGAGCTCCTTGATTTTCTCGGCATAGACACGCGCCATCACGTCCGGCACCGTACCACCAGGAAATGCTACGACCAGCCGAACCGGCTTTTCCGGGTATTCGGCGTATGCGTGGGAGACCGTGACTAGCAGCGCGACCAGTACGAAACTGGGGATTCGGTTCTTCATGGTCGTCCCCTTCATCAGTTCTTGTAGCTGGCGTCGATGCGATCCAGGCGCCGCAGTAGGGCTGGCCACGCGAGCGCCCCGCCTGCTCCTCGCGTGACTTCACGGGATTGCTGGATCGCGGTCGCCACGATCTCGGGATGGATGCCCACCAGCTTTCCGCCGCCTGCCTGCGCCTTCACCTGGATCTCGCACGTGCGCTCGAAGGTGTAGAGCGCCTGGAAGGCGTTGGCGACGCTGCCTGCCACCGTCAGAAGGCCATGATTTCTGAGCATCAGAAACTGCTTTCCACCCAGGTCTGCGACCAGCCGTGGCTTTTCGTCATCGCGCAGGGCGACTCCCTCGTAGCCGTGGTACCCCAGCGAAGCGAGCACGAAGATGGACTGCTGGGAAATGGGCAGCACTCCCGCCTCTTGCGCCGAGACGGCAACGCCGTTGGCGCTATGAACATGGAAAACGCACTGCGCATCCTCGCGTGCCGCGTGAATTGCGCTGTGGATGGTGAACCCGGCCGGATTGATCTCATAGGCCGAAGGCATCATTTTGCGCCCCTGCAAGTCGACCTTGACCAGGCTGGAGGCCGTCACCTCGTCGAAGGTCATGCCATAGGGGTTGATCAGGAAGTGATGTTCGGGACCGGGGACGCGCGCCGACAGATGGGTGAACACGAGATCGTCCCATCTATGAAGGGCCACCAGCCGATAGGCGGCAGCCAGCGCAACCCGCTGCTCCCACTCCTCGGGTGATACCAACTGGCGAACCGAATCCTGCATGCTTGTCTCCATTTGCTTCTCTGCTCCTGTTGAAGTTTCAATTTCGGCTCAAGAACCAGAGAGCCAACTCGTTGACCTTGTCCGCCTGCTCCCAGTACGGCAGGTGACCGCATTCGCCCAAGATCACAGCGTCCTGGCGCGGAATTGCCGAGAAGCTTTCCAGGCACGACACGGGCTGCACTTCGTCGTTCGCGCCCCACATGAACAGCACCGACGAGCGAAGTTGTGCAAGGCGCGGGTCGTTGCACAGGGCTTGGGCAGGCTGCGGCACATAGCCTGGTGGAAGACGAAGCGGTGGATTCGCGGTGATTTCCTTGTCCAGACTGGCCTCGTAGCGCTCCTGTAGCCACGCCTGGCTGATGCGAGACTTGTCGAAGACCAAGTCGTGGGCGAGGCCTGCAAACTTCGCCAGACTCGGCCCCTCGCCTGCGTAATAGCCAAAGAGTTTGCTCAGGGCAGGGCCCGCTGTGCCGGGCCTCGGGATACCTCCGCCCGGTGCCATCAGGACCAGGCGATCAACTGAATCGGGGCGAAGCATGGCCGCGTGCAGCGCAGCTGCTCCCCCGAAGGAACTGCCCATCAAATGAGCCTTGCCGATGCCGACCGCCTGCATGAATGCGAGCACCGCCTTCCCGCCTGCTTCCAGCGGATTGCCCCAAGTTCCAGCCGAGACCAGGTTCTTGGACGACGCGCCCCAGCCGGGAAAGTCCATCACATAGGTCGTGAAGCGCTTGGCCAGCACCTGGACGTTTGCGTGGAAGTTGCTTGCGCCACTGGCGCCGGGCGACCCTCCATGCAGAAGCACGAGTGCCGGCCCTTCTCCTTGGACGGTAAAGCTGATCTCCCAGTCCCCACAGGAGACCGAATTTCTCGCAGCAGTCATGTTCAAGCCTCGACTGCCAGCACGGCACCCAGTGCTGCTGCAAGCGCGTCTTCGCCACCCTCGTTCCAGGCCTGCGCTCGCCAGGCCACCCATCCGTCGGGGCGAACAAGCACCGCCCCGGAGGACTGCAGGCCGTAGCGCTGCTCGAACGTGCCCTCGACATCTTGGTAGCCTCCCGAGGCACCAATGCATTGGCAGCCCATGTCCAGGCCAAAGCGTTGGCGAAGGCGATCTACGACTGTGCACCAGGCGGCGCCTTCTGCCCCGCAAATCAAGGTGAATTCAGGCCCGACGAGGTCCAGGGTCGACAGGGTGTCATCCCCTTTTCGCAACCAAACGTGCGGCGCGCGATGCCCAGGTCGGCCCGTGGGCACATAGTCCGTGTATGGGTCTTGCACCTCAGGCGCCGACGTGCCATCTGAAACGATCGCTGGGGATGCATAGACGGCACCCAACTCCAACCCAAGCTGGTTCCCATAGCGCCGCGTTTCCTTCAAGACCTCCTGCGTCGACAAGGTCGGCTGTGCCTGGCCGCGCGAGATCAACCCGATCTGGGCGACCTGCCGTGCGTTGTGGTAGGACTGCTCTGCCACCCATTGGGAAACCGGCTTTCGCTCCGTGGTATAGGTCTCGAGCAAGCCACGCCCAGCCTTGCCGCGCAGGAACAGGGCCAGCTTCCACACCGCGTTGTGCATCCCCTGCAAGCCCGTGTTCACGCCCAATCCACCCGTTGGAGGGAACATATGAGCCGCATCGCCCATGAGCAGGATGCGGCCAACCTGAAGTTGGTCGCACACCACCGCATTCATTTGCCACTTGCCGACCGAGACAATCTCAATGGGCAGGTCTGCTACGCCCACAGCATCACGGATCCATTGCGCGGCGCGCTCCTTCGTGAATGTTTCCGTCGACCATTCGCTCTCGGGTACGGTGATCTGGCACAGCCAGCGACCGCGAGAGTCCAACGGCTGCAAGACACCTTGGGCCTTCTCGTTAGCCACGAACAGGAGGATGCCAGGCCTCTCCCGTGCGTACTTTTCAACGTCAGCACGGAAATAGCAGTTCATGAAATGGTTGATCTTGAGGGTGCCCTCCAAGGTTCGCCCCAGGATCGTCCGCATGCTGCTGGCCGCACCGTCCGCGGCGATCATGGCTGACCCGAGCACTGTGCTCTCCTCTCCGGTCGTCCCATCTCGGACTCGGATCTCCACTTCATCCGCACCCTCCTCATTTCCGCGGACGAACTGGAGCATCTCGTGGTTGAACCGCACGTCGACCATGCCGCTTCGGCGGATCTCCCGCAGCATCACCGGTTCCAGCATGTCCTGGGACGAGAGGACGGAGTTGACCGGACTGAGCAGCGGTCCCGCGCCCATGAAGCCATTGGAGACGATGTGCCCGGTTTCCGGCCCCGTGATCGTCCCGCTGAATCGAATCGGGCTTTTCCACTTCGGCGGCAAGTCCAACTTCCGCAGCTCGTCGTAGATTTCGCGACCCCACCCCCGCGCGATCTCCATCGTTCGCGTATTGAAGTTGCGTGTTTTGGGATGCCAGCTGGTGCGGTCGTTCCGCTCGATGAGGATCGACCGAATCCCGCAGCGCGCGAGTTCCAGCGCGGCACCGAGGCCAACAGGGCCTGCGCCCAAGACGATGACAGGTCTCACATCAGTAGAAGCTTTCATGCGGTCTCCGAGGAATGGAAAATTCTGCTTTAATCCGAATTCGATTCGGATTCGTTTATTAGCGCATGAGTAGAAACCCGAGCATGAGGACGCCCATGCGACCGCCCTACGCACGAGCGCTGCACGCAGATAATCAGAGGTCACTTCGAGGAGCAAATGACTTGACTGAGTCGCGCCAAAACGTGCGCACCCGAACCACGCGCCGGGCGCCGAGCTATGACATTGATGTCGTAGGACGGCTTGACCGAGTCACGGCGCCGAAACAGCAACGCAGTGAACAGAGCCTGCAGCGCGTTCTGGGTGCCCTCGAGACCCTGCTTCAGTCCAAGGCCTTCGCAGACATCTCAATCCCCGAAATCGCCTCGGGTGCCGGTTGCAGCGCCGCGACCATCTACGGTCGCTTCAAAGACAAGGCAAGCATCCTGGCTGCGCTGCATGAGTCGCTGCGCGAAAGGATGATCGAAGACGTCGATCGCGAACTTGATCCGAACCGTTGGGCAGGACGCGACTTCGGTGAACTCGCAACTCACTATTGCGGCACTACCGTCGCCTTCTATCGCCAAAATCGCAATCTACTGGCCGCAGTCCTTCTGATCCAGGACCGGGAGGTGTACGAACGGGCGGCGTCGACGGTGCAACACATTGCAGCTCGTCTAGCTGAAACCTCGCGAGTAGCGATGTCTACTTCGCAGCACTCGGACCTGGACTCTCGCGTCGACTTGGGCATTCGCGCGGTGTTTGCGCTGCTGCAGCAGCGCCTCTTGTTCGAACCCGTGCGCCTCAGCAGCATCAACAAGGGTGACGACGCCACTTTCAGTGACGAGTTGGCAAGGCTTCTGATCCTGATGGTTCAAAGACCTTAGGAGCGCATCGCAGCCGTGCGCGCTCAACCCATTGATGCGCTGGATCGCAACATTCAGAGTTACTACAAGGAGCCGCAATGCCCACGGGGACTCGGCAGGGGACAACCACCTCTTTCCCGCATCGTCTCACCTTCCAGCACCTGCAGTATCTGCAGGCGCTCGTCGAAGAGCGGCATGTGACGCGTGCAGCGGAGCGCATGGGCATCGGCCAGCCCGCCATGTCCACCGCACTCGCCCGGTTGCGGGAGGTCTTCAAAGACGTTTTGCTCGTCAAGACCACAACCGGCATGGAGCCTACGCCTCGCGCGCTGGACCTGGTGCGACGGGTGAGGGAGATTGCCGACATGTTGGAGGGCCGCGGATTCGAGGCGGAACACTTCGAGCCTGCTACCTCTCAGGCACGCTGGCGAATCATGGCGTCGGACGGAATATCCCGGACGCTGCTGCCCGAGATGATGGCGCTCGTGATGCGCGAGGCGCCGCACATGCGCTTCACGGTACAGCCTGGCGACCCCCGCAGACTGTCGGAGTATCTGCGAGACGGAGATTTCGATCTGGCCCTATCGTTTGTGCGTTCGCCCCCTTCCGAGTTGCGCCAGACGGTGCTTTACCCACAACGGCTGCTGTGCATCGCCCGCCAGAATCATCCTCTTATCAAGGGCAAGGTTAGGCTGGAGGATTTCGTGTCGTGTCAGCACGCACGGTGGGGTGCACCGCCCGTGGCTCATGCCACTATGGAAGCCATGGTTGACGAGGCGCTGGATGCACTTGGCCATGCACGCCCGATCACGCTGCTGGTGTCCAGCCTCACATTGTTGCCTGACGTGGTTGCGGGCTCCGACCTCCTGGCGGTGGTGCCCGAGCATATGGCACGGGCCGCGGCGCAGGCACTGCCCATCCAGTTGCTACCGCTTCCCTTCAAAGTCGCGAGCGTGGACGTGAGCATGGTGTGGCACGAGCGGCTGCACCATGATCCCGCCCACAAGTGGATGCGCGAGTCACTGCGAGACATTGGAAAGAAGCTCTCGAAGCGGCCTTCAATGTAGGAGTGGCGAGCCAGCGCCCTAGCTCAGCCCTTTAGGCGCCCGGCAACGAACGCAACCGCATCCTTCAGCCGCTCGCCCTCCAGTTCGCGATGCGGCCCGGGATAGGCGACCAGGCGCTTGTCTGCCGAGCCGATGGCATCGAACAGCGCGAACGTTCCGTCCCTATCGAAGAACTCATCATTCCACTGTTGGGTGAACCAAACGTCACATCGGATCTGCTTTGCGTGTTCTGCCAAGTGCTCGCTGGCAGCATATGTGGTGCTCCACAGGCCGATGGCGGCGGCACGTATGCGCGGCTCGGCCGCCAGCATAGGAATGCCATATGCAGTGCCCATAGACACGCCGATGTAGCCAATGGACAGTCCAGCGAACTCAGGTTGGCGCATCAATGCGTCCAGCGCAAAGCGCATGTCTTCGCCCATCTCGGTGCGGCCCACGCCAGCGCGCCACGCTTCGCGAAACGCCTGCCGCGCCGTCCCCGGCTCGAAGTCGCCATCTGCTCGGCGCTCACCATGAACCGGGCCATCGATCGCCAGCACTGCCAGGCCGAGCGGAAGGCACGCCTGGGCGATCAAGAGAATAGCGTTGGACTTCTTGTGTCCGCTGCCACCGTGGCACGCGAGCACCACGCCTTTTGCGCCTCCTGCTGGCTGCCAGAACACTGCCGGGATCGCTTGCCCTTTGCGTTCAAGCGCGAGCGACTGCGGCGCGGGAAGTGCATTGATCTGTTCTTGAGTCATCGATTCAGTCCAACCGAAGGTCGTTGTCCTTGATCACGCGGCCGAACTTCTGGTAGTCCGCGTCAATCTCCTTGCTGAAGTCATCCAGCGTCCCCTTGGATGGCTGGAAGCCGGCATCACGGATGGTCTTTTGGACTGCGTCGCTCGCGAGCGTCTTCTGCCATTCGACACGAAGCTTCGACAGCACTGGCGCAGGCGTCGCTGCGGGGGCGTAGATTGCCTGCCAACCCACCACCGTCGCTACGGGGAACCGCTTGCCGATCGGGTCCACCTTCGGGAACGCATCCATCGGGGCGTTGCCAGTCTGCGCCACCGCGCGGATGGCGCCTGCGGCCACATGCGGAGCGGGCGACGTGGGCGGGTCGATACTGCAGGACAACTGACCGGAGACGAGATCGGGCAAGGCCTGGCCGAAGGTCTTGTATGGCACGTGAATCACGTCGATCCCGGCCTCCTTCTTCAGAAGCTCCAGAGCAAGGTGCGGCGGAGAGGCGATGCCATAGGTCGCGCACATGAGCTTGCCCGGGTTCTTCTTGGCGTAGTCGACGAATTCCGCGAGGTTGTGGATGGGCAGCTTGGGATTCACCGTCACCAGATACGGCGTGTCCGCGGTGCGCGCCACAGGCACAAGGTCCTTGCGGAAATCGAAGGGCTGCTTCTTCACCCAAGGGTTGATGACCATCGCGCTGGAATTCAGCAGCAGCGTGTAACCATCGGCCGGTGCCTTGGCTACCAGGTCCGCGCCGATGGCGCCGGTGGCTCCGGGGCGGTTGTCGACAACGATGGGCTGCCCCATCTGTTCCTTGAGCTTTTCGCCGTAGACGCGGGACATGATGTCCGGGGCGCTGCCGGGCGCGAAGGCCACGATGAGCTTGATGGGGCGCTCAGGATAGTTGCCCTGTGCATGACCAGCGCCGCTGACGAGCAACGCCGTTAGGGTGAGCAGGAAATGCCGGCGCATTTCAAGCAACCTCGCCGACTTTGCTGCCAAGCACTGCGTCGAAGCGCCAACCCATCTCCTCGATGCGCTGCCGCACGTCGGAGCCGAAGTTCTGCTCAATTTTCTCCCCGGTCGCCGGGGCGTACTGCACATCGGCAGCCATGTCCTTGTTCTCGCCCTGGATCAGCACCAGCAGAACCGCCTCGGGGGTCTTGCCCGTATTGCGGAAGGCGCGCATCACGTTCGGCGGCACCGAGATCATGTCGTGCTCGTCGAGCACCGTCTTGAACTGACCATCATCGCCCCAGATCACTTCGAACTGGCCGCCCAGGCACATGAAGGTCTCCAGGGTACGAGCGTGAGCATGCAGGTCGGGACCCTGGCCCACCGGGCAGCGGCAGAGATTGACCGTGAGGCCGGGAAAACCAACGATGCCAGGATTCTGGCTGCTCGCGCCCACGCCTTCTCCGGGGGCCATGTAGAGATAAATCGAATCCGCAGCGATCGATTCCAGCGCCTTTGCGGGAATGCCGCCGTTGGCCTCGAAACGACGCTTCTTGGGCTGGATGGTCTTGGCGCGGACGATGCGGCTTTCCATTTCCGCAGGGGTGGGATTCAGCGTGGGCATGGGCGGGTCTCCTTTGAAGTTGGAAGTGGTCTGGCGTGCCAACGTGGCCAGCCGGTGAGTGGAATCTAGGCCTGGACGTGATTGCACGCCATGCCTGCTGGCTGATACCACCATCAACGAATCTCATGCGCTTGGCGAGTCCAGCCGTGCTTCAATTCCTGCACTTTCTCGCCGTGCGCACGACGCACGCCCCAAGATCAGGAGATATGAATGAACGGCGCTGAATCGCTGGTGCACACCTTGCTCGATGCTGGGGTAGACACATGCTTCGCAAACCCTGGGACGTCCGAGATGCACTTCGTCTCCGCGCTCGACCGAATTCCTGGTATGCGCTGCGTGCTTGGACTCTTCGAGGGTGTTGTCACCGGTGCGGCCGACGGGTACTACCGCATCGCCGATCGCCCAGCAGCGACGCTGCTGCACCTTGGCCCAGGCCTAGCAAACGGGCTGGCAAACCTGCACAACGCCCGTAAGGCGAGGTCAGGGATCGTCAATGTGGTAGGAGAGCACGCAACCAATCACCTGGCACTCGATGCACCGTTGACTTCCGACATCGAAGGCCTGGCGCGTCCCATGTCCCACTGGGTCCGGACCGTGCGCGACGCCAATTCCATCGCACAGGATGGCCGCGAGGCAGTCGCTCAAGCTGCGGGCCGACCAGGACAGATTGCTACGCTGGCCCTCCCCGCGGACATGGCGTGGTCTTCGGTCAGCGGAACGCCCGGGCAGCTAGGTGCAATTCATGAGCCTGCCCCGGCGGCTACCGAGCAAGCCGCAGTCATCTCCGCCGCACAGGCGCTGCGCAATAGCGGTGACACCACTTTGCTGCTGCTCGGCGGCCGCGCCGTACGGGCCCATGCTACCGAGTGGGCCGGGCGCATCTCCGCCGCGACCGGATGCAGCGTGATGTCCGAGTTCTACGCTGAACGCATTGAACGAGGTGCTGGCCGGGTGCCAATTCCCCGGCTGCCGTACGCGGTACAGCCTGCGGTTGATGCGCTTTCGCGCTTCGATCACATCGTGTTGGTGGGGGCTGTCGAGCCGGTGGCATTCTTCGGCTATCCCGACAAGCCGGGACGACTGGCTCGGCCTGGAACGACCTTCACAACGCTTTCAACCCATGCCCAGGATCCGGCCGAAGCCCTGCAGATGCTGTGCGAAGAACTGGGGGCCTTGAGGCTGCAACCGCAGCGGTGCCCGATGGTCGTACCCACCGCAGCGCATGAGGAAGGTCCGCTGACTCCCGCATCCATCGGAGCCCTGCTGGCAACGTTGATTCCCGAGAACGCGATCGTGGTGGACGAAGCGATCAGCACCGGGCGCGCCTTCGATCAGACCACACGCGACGCTGCGCCGCACGATTGGCTTACCAACATGGGCGGCTCCATCGGGTTCGGATTGCCAGTGGCCGTCGGAGCGGCTATTGCCGCACCAGATCGGCGAGTGATCGCGCTGGAAGGCGATGGAAGCGCCATGTACACGCTGCAGTCGCTGTGGACCATGGCGCGTGAGAGCCTTAATGTCACCGTGGTGGTCTTCGGAAACCGCAACTACCAGATTCTGAAGGGTGAATATGCGCAAGTGGGGGCCGGCACCCCCGGCCGAAGGGCAAGCGACATGCTCAGCATCGATCGGCCCGCATTGAACTGGACGGAACTGGCGGCGGGCCACGGTGTCCCGGCCTGTCGGGTCTCCACGCTGGGTCAGCTCGCGGATGCGATGCGACGAGCGCAGGCGGCCGAGGGGCCATCACTGATTGAATTGCTGCTTTGACAGAGGGGGCTGATCCGAATACCGGAGCCCCCCAAGCATCGGGCCGCACTACTGCTTTGGGACAGACCCGCTGAATGAAGCGCGTCAGTTTAGACCGCTTGCTGTTCGACAGCAGAACTTCAAACGCCGCTCGCTGAAGGACCGGTCATGGCCGCACTCCGTCCTACGCCACCACTGGCCGCCTATATCCGCAAGCGCGCAGCCAACGAGGTGCTCGCCGTTGCGAGCCATGACCGGAAGCGCCCAATCGTTGTCGGCCAGTTCGCCGAAGCTGAGTCGCTCGGCGGCGAGACTTGCGAAAGAGTCCTGCTGAGCTGCATCACTCGCGGCAACCGACCAGGCCCACAACAGAACTCGAGAACTGTGACCTTTTTCTCGAACATATCGAGGTCGATGCAGCCAGGTCGAGCCTCAGCAGGCGGCGCAACGGTAGGATCAAAAGGTCATCGAAATGTGCGCCAACTCTGCCGGCGCAGTTCATTGGCAAGGTGCATGTGAATGGCGCGCCTTGCATGCAGTGCAACCCTCCCCTGATCGCAACTACCTGGGCCCTTGCGGCGCCCACGGAAAGCATTCGCCACGCGATTGCTGCGACCACCTGCGGCGAATCAACTGCAAGCAGCGGCGGGGGAAACATTCTCCACCGCACCTGCAATCAAACCGGCCAATACTGAGGACCAACAATGCGCAAACTTTCAATCAAGGCAAATCTTCTGTTTGCTGCGCTGGCAGCGCTTGCTGGCTGCGCGCAGACCAATTACCAAGCCTATGAAGGCCGTGGCGATCAGATCATTGAAGGCCAAGGCGGCACCAAGGAAGTGGTTGATGGCTACGAAATATGGGACAACGGCACCCCGCCACGGCGTTACAAGGTGATCGGCGTGACCACCATCGAGGACTTTGACAACGTCTTCGGCAACCGGCGTATTCGCTCGGCAATCGCGGAGCAGATCAGAGACGCAGACGGCGACGCGGCGGTCGTGGTCAGCCTGCAAGGCGGGGGCGGCGGAATGGCCATGGCCTTCGGGTCAAACGGCGGATTCGCTGCCGGTCCCGTCTACGGCAAGAAGTTGAACCGCTACCAGATCATCAAATATCTGGACAAGAAGTAGTAGGTTCGCGCGTGCCGTCTCGCGGATCTACGCGGTCGTTCGTAGATCCGTCTCGCGGGACATGCGTCCATTGTTCAGGTCCGCCTCCCGGACTTATCAACGTCAAATTCGGCGTTCCCTCTGTTCCGCCCGGCGGACACCATCTAGAGAACCATCTGCCGGCAATGCCGTCTCCATCGAACGGGACGCCGCCTCCTACGGGTTTGATGCTCGTATCCCGCGCGTGGCGCCGCGCATCCCTACGCCGTCCCCGTCTCGCAATGCTCAACTCATGGCTGACTCAGAATTTTGGCCTTCTCCGTGTCGAACTCAGTTTGCGTCAGCGTGCCATTGTCGAGCAGCTTCTTCAAGTTAGTCAGACGGTTGAACTTCATATCATCCGCCTGCGCTGGCGTAGTGGCGGTGCCTCTCCTCTCCATGCATTCGAAGATGAGTTCAGCGCGCGGGAAGTTGCCAAGTATGTAGGGCGGGGTTGACTTGGTTTCCTTGATCCCATTCATCGACTGGCCTTTGCGGTCGCAGTACTGCGCCGCACGCTGCTCGATGTCATCACGCACCGATTGAATTGAAACGTAGCCCGTCGCACCCTGTTGGAATATCCGGTATTGCTCTCCACCCGTTGTTGGCTGGCTCAGCTCGGTGACCTCAACAAAGGACGAGCCTCCGAACTGCGAGGTTGATTTGCTGACCGGCAGGATTGCTGATGTTTGCCCGCACGCGGAAACGAACATCGCGGCGAACAAGGCGAAGCCTCGAAGAATGAATGCGGTCATCTGGTGTGCCTCAAGCTCGTATTGGCTGCAATTTAAACGCAACTCTCCCTGTCTCTGGTGCCTCGGCCCCTTCCAGCCGGGAAGACATCGAAACCGGCGTTGACCCTCCGCCATTCATCCGACTGACCGACGTGATGCGAAAACTGAGTGCAGGCGATTGTTGTTAACGAAACGCCGCTGCAAGTTGCAAGTCTCCCGTCGGTCAAGCGGCCGATCCTTAGCGATTTGCATGAGGTTGGCGATATCGAGCCTCACATTGATGCAGTGCTCTTTGCCTATCGCGGCGTGCACTACAACCGAGACACATCGGAGCCTGATGTCCTCGAGCTCATCTTGGCGAGGCCGCGCAGTAACGATCTGGCAGGAACGATCAAACTGGCCGTCGGTTCCAATGGTGCCCTTGCAAACAGGCCAAGACCGTCGAACGAAGGTTGAGGCGCGTCTGGCTCGACCGCCCCGTCCCGCTCGCCGACGACAATTCCACATTGGGGCGGTCGCCACCAAGTATGGAGAAGGAATTCCTTCCCATCAGCGGGGTCGCTCCGGTCGTGCGCCTGAGCCCTTGGTTCCATTCGGGTGCGGGCGGAGGGGTCAACTGAAAATGCAGTTCCCTGCCGCAGACAGCCTGACCCGCGCGCGGGTCCCCAAGAGGGACCGGACACGCAACATGACATCAAGCGTGACACGAAAACTTTAGACGCAAAAACTGAAAAGCCCCTGCTACCGAATTAGTAGCAGGGGCTTCAGGAACCACAAGGGTTTGTAGTGGCTCCCCGACCTGGGCTCGAACCAGGGACCTACGGATTAACAGTCCGGCGCTCTACCAACTGAGCTATCGGGGAACAAGCCTTGGAGTATATCGGCATTTTTTGCGTTTTTGCAAGCAAGGCCGATTTTTTCGTCAAAGAAGTGTCCGCAGTTCGTGCGCGGCGTCGAGCAGCGGCGGCAGCAGTTCCCGCTCGAGCGCGGCGTCGGGTTGAATGTTGCCCGACAGCACCACGTTCAGCGCCGCCACGGTGCGGCCGCGGATGTCGCGCAGCGGCACGGCGAGGGCCTGCACGCCGATCTCGTGCTCCTCGTTGGCCACGCACCAGTCCTGCGCCCTCACCTGCGCGATCTGTGCCCGCAGCGCCTTGGCCTGCGTGATGGTGTTGTTCGTCAGGCGCTGCAAGGTCCGCCCCTTGAGCCACAGCGACAGTTCGGCCGCGCTCATGGCGGCCAGCAGCACGCGCCCTGTCGAAGTGGCGTGCGCCGGCAACCGCGCGCCCAGGTGCAGCCCGTATGCCAAGAGGCGCGTCGGCGCGCCGTAGGTGCCGCTGCGCGCCACGATGACCACCTCTTCGCCGTCGAGCACGACGACCGAGAACGATTCGCCGGTCTGCGCCGCCAGGCGGTTGAGCGTGGGTTGCGCAATGCGCGGCAGCCTCGACGATGCCAGGTAGCTCCCGGAGAAGCGCAGCACCTTCGGCGCCATCCAGAAATAGCTGCCGTCCGTCTCAAGGTAGCCCAGGTGCGCCAGCGTGAGCAGGTGGCGCCGCGCGGCGGCGCGGGTGATGCCGGCGCGTTCGGCGGCCAGGGTGGCGTTCAGGCGCTGGCGCTGGGTGTCGAAGCTCTCGAGCACCGCCATGCCCTTGGCGATGCCCTCGATGAAGTCGGCCTTGGCGATGGTCATGGGCTGCGTGCAATTTTTCACTGTTGCGCGATCATCGCGCAACCGCTCGCATCATCGCACACAGGCGGCATGGCGGGTGTTCCGCGGCCGGAGCGCCGGACCTACGCTCGGCGGATCGGACACCCCCTCAAAAAACAACCCCATGAAGAAGACTCAAGTCGCGATCATCGGTGCAGGCCCGGCCGGCATGCTGCTGGGCCAGCTGCTGCACAAGGCCGGCATCGACAACGTCATCGTCGAGCGCCAGAGCGCAGACTACGTGCTCGGCCGTATTCGTGCCGGCGTGCTCGAGCAGGTCACGATGGACCTGCTGGAAAAGGCCGGCGTCGATGCGCGCGCCAAGTCCGAGGGCCTGCCCCACCACGGCATCGAGTTGCTGTTCAAGGGTGCCCGGCACCGCATCGACATGCACGGGCTGACGGGCGGCAAGCAGGTGACGGTGTACGGCCAGACCGAGGTGACGCGCGACCTGATGGAGGCACGCGCCGCCGAGGGCCGCGAAACCATCTACGAATCCTCGGACGTGAGCCTGCACGACTTCGACGGCGAACGCCCGCGCGTGCGCTATCGCAAGGACGGCGCCACGCACGAGATCGAATGCGACTTCATCGCCGGCTGCGACGGCTACCACGGTGTCAGCCGCGCCAGCGTGCCGGCGCAGGCGCTGCATACCTACGAGAAGGTCTACCCCTTCGGCTGGCTCGGCGTGCTGGCCGACGTGCCGCCGGTGTCGGAAGAGCTCATCTACGCCAACACGGCGCGCGGCTTCGCCCTGTGCAGCATGCGCAGCCACACGCGCAGCCGCTACTACGTGCAGGTGCCGGTGGAGGAAAAGGTCGAGAACTGGAGCGACGACGCGTTCTGGGCCGAACTGGGCCGCCGCCTCGACCCCGAGGCCCGCGAGCGGCTGGTGACCGGCCCTTCGCTGGAGAAGAGCATTGCGCCGCTGCGCAGCTTCGTGGCCGAGCCGCTGCGCTTCGGGCGCCTGCTGCTGGCGGGCGACGCGGCGCACATCGTGCCGCCGACCGGCGCCAAGGGCCTGAACCTGGCCACGGCCGACGTCGGCTACCTGTCGCGCGCGCTGGAAATCTTCTACCGCGAGAAGAGCAACTCGGCGCTCGACCGCTATTCCGACCTGTGCCTGCGCCGCGTCTGGAAGGCCGAGCGCTTCTCGTGGTGGTTCACCTCGCTCATGCACCGCTTTCCGGAGTCGGGCGAGTTCGGCCAGAAGATCCAGGAAGCCGAGCTCGACTACCTGGTGCATTCGACCGCGGCCTCGACTTCGCTGGCCGAGAACTACGTCGGCCTGCCGCTCGAGGATTTCTGATTCGAGGCCTGCGCTACCAGCGCAGCAGGCGCGGCCCGACGGCGGCGCCGATGGCCACCGGGATGAGCATGCCCAGCAGGTACCAGACGGCCAGGAACGGCGCGGTCATCTCCGGGCAGTGGAAGGCATAGACCGCGGCGCCGGCACCGCCGGCCAGCGCCCCGGCCGCCGCGCCGGCCAGGGCCGGCCGGGTCGGCGCCAGGCCTTTCAGCGCGGCCAGCGCGGCCACGAACACCGGCAGCCCGATCCAGGCGATGCTGAAGGCGCAACTGCGCCAGGTCTTGCCCATCAGCAGCGGCATGCGCTCGTCCGGGCTGGCGCCCGTCCAGGCCATCGCCGCCATGCCCCACACCAGCAGGACCGGCGCCGCCAGGCCGATCCAGGCCAGGCCCGTGCGCGCACCCGGGCGCGACAGCCGCTGCACCAGCACGAAGGCCGCGCAGGCGATCACCAGGGGATAGAGCACCTTGACCCAGAGCATGGGCCAGAACAGCGCCTGCACCAGGTCCTTGCGCGGGCCGTACTCGGTCAGCATGAGGGCAGCGGCCAGCGGCACGCCCGCCAGCAGCGCGAAGACCAGGCGCCGCGTGGCGGCGCGGCGCGGCACCGGCTCCACGCCGGTCGCCAGCATCGAGATGAGGTCGTCCGTCTTCATGAGGGGGTGCCTCCGCGCAGGCGCGCCGCCAGCGCCTTCAGGCCGCGGTGCACGTTGACCTTGACCGCCGATTCCGACATGCCGATGCGCTGCGCCGTCTCGGAGACCGACAGGCCCTCGAGCTTGGTATGGACGATCGGCAGGCGCTGCCTTTCAGGCAATGTCTCGAGCAGGGATTGCAGGTCGCGCTGGGCGTCCCTGGCTTCGGTGGTGCTGTCGGCAAACAGCTCCTGCGCGTCGTCCAGCGGGTCGTGCAGGGATTCGCGTACGGACTTGGCGCGCAGCAGATCGATCATCTTGTAGCGGGCAATGGCATGCACCCAGGCCGTCAGGGGCTGGTCGCTGTCATAGGTGTGGCGCTGGTTGTGCATGGCCAGAAGGCATTCCTGTACGAGATCTTCCACGTCGTCGGGCCAGCCGAACAGCCGGCGGGCCAGGTAGGAACGCAGGTGCCGGCTCAGTTGCCGCAGGAACGCCTCGTAGGCCGCCGCGTCGCCGCCCTGCCCGCGCAGGAACAACACGCGAAGCGCCGCCTCGGCGTCACTCGGTTGCGTCTGCTTCCCTGCTTCTGTTCGTTCCATGAATCGGTTCGGTTACGCCCGGCGCGCAAAAAAAACTCGGCTCGATTGTGCCGCGTGGTGTAACCGCGCCGGAAAACGAGCCGAACTAGCCATCGACCGCGAATCGCCGGTCGCCTTTGTGACCTTCACAGCCAACCTCAAGGAGAACTATCCATGTCTACCCGTCCCTTCGCCCTGACCGCCATTGCCCTGAGCGCACTCGTTGCCGGCGCCGCCGCCGCGGCCGACAAGCCCATGGCGGACAAGATGGACAACGCCGCCAAGGAAAAATGCTACGGCGTCGCCATGGCCGGCAAGAACGACTGCGCCGCCGGCCCCGGCACCACCTGCGCCGGCACTTCCAAGATGGACTACCAGGGCAACGCCTGGAAGTTCGTTCCCGCCGGCACCTGCGCCACCATGAAGACGCCCAAGGGCATGGGCTCGCTGTCGCCGATCAAGTCCTGATCGACCGCACCGCGAAAAAGGCAGCCGCACCATGACCAGTTCCCGTCTCCTCGCCGGCCTCGGCCTCAAGCCCGAGCACTACGACGCGGCCGCCGGCTGCAGGCGCGAGGGCATGTGGTTCGAGGTACATCCCGAGAACTACCTGGTCGCGGGCGGCCCGCGCCTGCATTGGCTGCAGGCCGTACGGGCAGAGCATCCGGTCTCGCTGCACGGCGTGTCGCTGTCGCTGGCCGGCCAGTGCCCGCTCGACCAGGCGCATCTGCGCCGGCTTGCGGACCTGGCGCGCCGGATCGAGCCCGCGCTGGTGTCCGAGCACCTGGCCTGGTCCGCCTGGAACGGACAGTACTTCCCCGACCTGGTGCCGTTTCCGCGCAGCTCGGCGGCGCTCGTACATATCGCGGCGCGCATCGCGCATACCCAGGAAGTACTGGGGCGCCGCATCGCCATCGAGAACCCGTCGCACTACCTGCGACTCGACGGCAACGACTGGGACGAGGTCGACTTCCTGAGCGACCTGGTCCGCCGCACCGGCTGCGGCCTGCTCATGGACGTCAACAACGTCCATGTATCCGCCAACAACCTGGGCTTCGACGCCGGCGCCTACCTCGACCGCGTACCGGCCGACGCCATCATGGAAATCCACCTGGCCGGCCATTCGCACGATCCGTCACTCGGCAAGGCGCTGCTCGTCGATTCGCACGACGCGCCGGTGGCGCCGCAGGTGTGGGCGTTGTACGCGCGCCTGGTCGAGCGCATCGGGCCGCGCCCGACGTTGATCGAGCGCGACGGCAACGTCCCCGCCTTCGACGAACTGCTGGCCGAGCGCGACACCGCCGCCCACCTGCTCGCGCAGACGCCGTCGCTCGAGGAGATGCCCGCATGACCACCGCAACCGCCCTCGGCGCATTCCAACAGTCCTTTGCCGAGGCGCTGCAGGATCCGCAGGCCCCTTCGCCCTGGGACGCGCAGGCGGCCCTTGCCGTCTACCGCAATACCGTGCTGAAGGCCGGCATCGACACGCTCGAAGCCAACTACCCGAGCATCGTGCGCCTGGTGGGCCGCGACTGGTTCCGCTCGGCCGCCGCCATCCACGCAAGGCAACACCCACCCCGCGACGGGCGCATGCTCGACTACGGCCAGGCGTTCATCGGCTTCCTGCGCGAGTTCGCCCCGGCGGCCGACCTGCCCTACCTGCCCGACGTGGCGCGGCTCGACCGCTTCTGGACCGAAAGCCATGCCGCCGCCGACGCGCCGGTGCTGCGGCCCGCGCAACTCGCCCGCCTCTCGCCCGAACACCTGGCCGCCTGCTGCCTGACGCCGCATCCCGCCGCGCGCTGGGCCTGGTTCGACGACGCGCCCATCTTCACCATCTGGTCGCGCAACCGCGCCATGCCGGACGATGACGCCGACGATGGCGACTTCGACTGGCGCCCCGAAGGCGCCCTGCTCACCCGCGCGCAGCTTGCCGTGCAATGGCAACCGGCGCAGCGCGCCGACTGCGCCTTTCTCGATGCCTGCGCGCAGGGTTGCACGCTCGCGGTCGCCACCGAACGGGCCGCCACGACCGACCCGCAGGCCGACCTCGGCGCGATGCTGACCCGCCTGATGAACGCCGGCGCGCTCGCCGGACTCGACACCCCCGCGGCTTCGCAGGAGGCCGCCGAACCCGCACCGGAGACACCATGACCGCCACCCACGCCCGGATCGATTCCCAAGCCGGCGCCATGCCCGCCGCGACCGGCCTGCGCGGCCGCTGGAACCAGCTGTGCGCCACGCTCGAGCGCGTGGTTCCGCACGACCTGCTGGCCCTCGGCGCACGCCTGTCCGTCGCCGCCATCTTCTTCTATTCCGGCCGCACCAAGGTCACCGGCTTCCTCACGCTGAACGACTCGGCCTACGAGCTGTTCCGCAGCGAGTACAACCTGCCGCTCATCGCGCCCGAACTGGCTGCGCACCTGGCGGCGTACGCCGAGCACCTGTTCCCGCTGCTGCTCGTGCTGGGCCTGGCCACGCGGCTGTCGGGGTTGGCGCTGCTGGGCATGACGGCGGTCATCCAGTTCCTGGTGTACCCGGATGCCTGGCCGACGCACCTGTCGTGGGCCACCCTCATGCTGTACCTGGTCGGGCGTGGCGGCGGCAGGCTGTCGCTGGACCGCGCGCTCGGCATCCGGTGAGGCGCGTGCGCGGCGTCGGCGGCCGCGTGCTGCCCATACGCCCTGTGGCGTAAGTGTTGCGCGGCCGTGCCGCGCTGGCTTGCAAGGCGCAGGGGTGCTCGGTACATTGCGGTTTTTGAGAGCCTGCAATGTCAATTGACGCACCTGCGAACGCCTCCACGCCACAAGCAACGCCGGCCGGCACCGGCAGCCTCCCCCTCACTCCCCCCTCCACGTCCGGCGGTCCGCGCCACATCCGGCTGACGTCGCACAGCGGCGGCTTCGGCGCGCTGCCCTTGACATGGGGCGCCGCCACGCCGGCCGAGCGCGGGCCCGTCGTGGGCACGACCACGACGCGCGCGCACCGCAACGTGATCGGCACGCACAGCGGCTCGTACAGCGTGTACCGCGCGCTGGCGGTGGCGGCCAAGGCGCTCAACCCGCAGCACAAGGCCGACCTGACCAACACCTCGCCGACCGATGTCATCGGCCCGTATCCGCAATGGCTCGAACCCGGCAGGATCGTGTCGCTCGACCCCTGGGGCGCGGGCGTCGCGTCGGTCTTCGCCACCGAACTGGCGGCGGGCTACGACATCCGCCCGACCATCGCGATCACCAAGGCCCACGTGATCCTGCCCGAGGTGATCGACGCGCTGCACAAGGGCCGCCTCAAGGCCGACGGCCGCTTCCTCACCGCCAACGGCGCGGCAATGGTCACCAAGGCGGCCATCGAACCGGTGTGGTGGCTGCCCGGCGTCGCCCGGCGGTTCGGCACCACCGAGGCCGAGCTGCGGCGCGTGCTGTTCGAGGAAACCGGCGGCATGTACCCGGAACTGGTCACCCGTACCGACCTCGAAGTCTTCCTGCCGCCCATCGGCGGGCAGACCGTCTACATCTTCGGCAATCCGCGCGACCTGGCCAACCCCGAGGTCGAGCTGACCGCGCGGGTGCACGACGAATGCAACGGCTCGGACGTCTTCGGCTCCGACATCTGCACCTGCCGCCCCTATCTCACGCACGCCATCGAGGAAGCCATCCAGGGCGCGCAGCGCGGCGGCGTGGGGCTGGTCGCCTATTCGCGCAAGGAAGGCCGGGCCCTGGGCGAGGTGACCAAGTTCCTGGTCTACAACGCGCGCAAGCGCCAGGTCGGCGGCGACACGGCCGACCAGTACTTTGCCCGCACCGAGTGCGTGGCCGGCGTGCAGGACATGCGCTTCCAGGAACTCATGCCCGACGTGCTGCACTGGCTGGGCGTGCGCAAGATCCACCGGCTGGTGTCGATGAGCAACATGAAATACGACGCCATCACCGGCTCGGGCATCGAGATCGGCACCCGCGTGAACATTCCGGATGAGCTGATTCCCGCCGACGCCCGCGTCGAGATGGACGCCAAGGTCGCGGCCGGCTACTTCACCGCCGGCGCGGTGCCGGACGCCGACGAACTGAAGAAGGCCAAGGGCCGGGAGCTGGGAGAATGAGCCGGCGCCCGGCCGCTGCCAGGATGGCCCGCACCACAGCGCACGACGCGGAGGTTTCTCCATGAGCAAGGACAACTACGGGCTGGACCCGGACCGCCCGACGCACAACCGCGCGGTACAGGGCGCCGACGACCAGGGCCACGTCGACCCGGGCCTCGAGTTCGAACCCGACACCGACACGCCCGCCGGCGCTGTCGCGCTGCTGCGCAGCACGCAGGCGGTGCGCAGCCGGGCCCAGGCGCTGCTGGCGCGCGCGCGAAGCGGGCAGTCGCGCTGGTTCGATGTCGGCGACGAGCAGGCCATGGCCGAGGCCACGCGCGTGGTTGCCGAGACCATGCGCGAGCGCTATCCCTGGAACAACGTGCCCTATCACAGCCGCTGGCGCCATTTCGAGGCCGGCAGCGTCGACCGGCGCGCGCAACTGGACAAGCTGCTCGGCCCGGCCATCACGCCGCGCGACCGCGCCCGCGCGCAGATCGACCTGGCCATGGTGAGCGTACTGCTCGACGCCGGCGCAGGCGGCAACTGGCACTACGTGGAGCCGGCCACCGGCCTGCGGCTGTCGCGTTCCGAGGGACTGGCGGTGGCCAGCTTCCACGCCTTCACCAGCGGCTACTTCTCGTCCAACCCCAAGCGGCCGCTGCAGGTGGATGCCGCCGGCCTGCGCGGCCTGGTGACGGACCAGCTGGCGGCCGCCATGCAGGTCAGCGAGGTGAACCCGATGGTCGGCCTGTCCGGCCGCGCCACGCTGCTGCGCCGCCTGGGCGAGGCCATGCAGGAGCAACCCGAATACTTCGGCGAGGACGGGCGCCCCGGCGGCCTGTTCGACGCGCTCGTCGGCCCCTACGGCCCGGCCACGCCGCCCACGGCGGAGATCACCGCGCACGAGATCCTCACGCTGCTGCTGGACGCGCTGTCGGGCATCTGGCCGGCGGCCAACAAGATCGGCGGCAGCGGCGACGGCCTGCCCGGCGACCGGTCCCTGGCGCTGGGCGATTGCTGGCCCCACTCCGCGGTCGAGGGCCCGGGCCTCACGCGCGGCTGGATGCCCTTCCACAAGCTGTCGCAGTGGCTGAGCTACTCGCTGATCGAGCCGTTCGAATGGGCGGGCGTGAAGGTGCGCGACATCGGCGCGCTCACCGGCCTGCCCGAATACCGCAACGGCGGCCTGTTCCTCGACACCGGCGTTCTGCGCGCCAAGGACCCGGACTGCCTGACGCGCAGATGGAAGGCGGGCGACGAGTTCATCGTCGAGTGGCGCGCGCTCACGGTCGCGCTGCTCGACGAGCTGGCGCCGCGGGTGCGCCAGCAGCTGGGCCGCAGCGAAACCGAGATGCCGCTGGCCTGCGTGCTCGAGGGCGGCACCTGGGCCGCGGGCCGCGTACTGGCACAGCGCTTGCGTGAGGGTGCACCGCCGCTGCTGATCGAAAGCGACGGCACCGTCTTCTAGGGCCCTAGACTCTCGATCCCGTACTTCAAAACGACACGCCGGCGTGCCCCAAATCATGAGCAACGTTCACCTCATCGACCATCCGCTCGTCCAGCACAAGCTCACGCTGATGCGACGCAAGGATGCCTCCACCAACAGCTTCCGCCGGCTGCTCAACGAGATGAGCATGCTCATGGCCTACGAGGTCACGCGCGACATGCCGATGCAGGACATCGAGATCGAGACGCCGCTCGAGACCATGAAGGCGAAGGTGATCGACGGCAAGAAGCTGGTGTTCGTGTCGATCCTGCGCGCGGGCAACGGCATTCTCGACGGCATGCTCAGCGTGGTGCCCGGCGCCCGCGTGGGGCACATCGGCCTCTACCGCGACCCGAAGACGCTGACCGCTGTGGAGTACTACTTCAAGATGCCCGGCGAGATGAACGAGCGCGACATCGTCGTGGTCGACCCGATGCTGGCCACGGGCAACTCGGCCGTGGCCGCGGTCGAGCGCCTCAAGGAACTGCGCCCGAAGTCGATCAAGTTCGTCTGCCTGCTGACCTGCCCCGAGGGCGTGAAGACCATGCAGAACGCCCATCCGGACGTGCCGATCTATACCGCCGCGATCGACCGCGAGCTGAACGACCACGGCTACATCCTGCCCGGGCTGGGCGATGCGGGCGACCGGATCTTCGGCACGAAGTGAAGCCCACCCCCGTATCGGCTCGTTTCGTGTAGCCGAGTACCCCCTTCGAGGGGGCAACACCTGCGGCCCGGCGAAGCCGGTTCCGCGGTGTTCGCGAATGGGGCGCGCTGGCTGGAGTCGAGTTTGTTCTTGAACGAGGAGAAGAGATGATGAAGCAACGACGTCGTGATTGGATCGCGGGTTCGGCCGCGGTGGCCGCGGTGCTGGCTGCGGGCCTGCCCGCAACTGCGCTGGCGCAGGCCAAGCTCAAGGTGGCGGCGGTCTATACCGTGCCTTTCGAGCAGCAATGGGTGGGGCGCATCCACAAGGCGCTGAAGGCGGCCGAGGCGCGCGGCGAGATCGAGTACAAGGCCACCGAGAACGTCGCCAACGCCGACTACGAGCGGGTCATGCGCGAGTATGCGCAGGCGGGCAACCAGCTCATTCTGGGCGAGGTGTTCGGTGTCGAGAAGGCCGCGCGCCAGGTCGCCAAGGACTTCCCCAAGACGGCCTTCCTGATGGGTTCGTCGCTCAAGCCGCAGGCGCCCAACTTCTCGGTGTTCGACAACTACATCCAGGAGCCCGCCTACCTCACCGGCATGATCGCCGGCGGCATGACCAAGACCGGCAAGATCGGCATGGTGGGCGGCTTCCCCATTCCCGAGGTCAACCGGCTCATGAATGCCTTCATGGCCGGCGCGCGCGAGATCAACCCGAAGGTGGAGTTCAGCGTCACCTTCATCAACAGCTGGTTCGACCCTCCCAAGGCCAAGGAAGCGGCCTTCGCCATGATCGACAAGGGCGCGGACATCATGTATGCCGAGCGCTTCGGCGTGTCGGACGCGGCCAAGGAGCGCGGCAAGCTCGCCATCGGCAACGTGATCGACACCCAGGCCCAATACCCCGACACGGTGGTCGCCTCCGCCCTGTGGAACATGGAGCCGTCGGTCGACCGTGCCATCGGGCTGGTCAAGGCGGGCAAGTTCACCGCCGAGGACTACGGCCCCTACTCCATGATGAAGTACAAGGGCTCCGAGCTGGCCCCGCTGGGCACGTTCGAGAAGAAGGTGCCGGCGGACCTGATGGCCAAGGTCAAGGCGCGCGAGGAAGAGATCCGCGCCGGCAAGGTCACCGTGAAGGTGGACGACAGCCAGCCCAAGGCCAGCTTCAAGTAGGGCGCGCCGCACTTGCACGCGCAAGGTCCGGTCCTGTCGCTGCGCGGCATCAGCAAGCGCTTCGGCGCGCTGGTGGCCAACGACGACATCTCGCTCGAACTCGGCGCCGGGGAAGTGCTGGCCCTGCTCGGCGAGAACGGGGCCGGCAAGTCCACCCTGATGTCGATTCTGTTCGGCCACTACACGGCCGACGCGGGCAGCATCACGGTGTTCGGCCGCCCGCTGCCGCCGGGTCATCCGAAGGCGGCCCTTGCCGCCGGCATCGGCATGGTGCACCAGCACTTCACGCTGGCCGACAACCTGAGCGTGCTGGACAACGTGCTGATCGGTACCGAGCCGGCCTGGCAGCCCTTCTCCCGGCGCCGACAGGCGCGCCAGCGGCTGCTGGACGTGGCGCGGCGCTTCGGCCTGCCGGTGCAGCCCGAAGCGCGCATCGGCGATTTGTCGGTCGGCGAGCGCCAGCGGGTGGAAATTCTCAAGGCGCTCTACCGCGGCGCCCGCATCCTGATCCTCGACGAGCCGACGGCGGTGCTCACGCCGCAGGAGAGCGAAGCACTGTTCGACACGCTGGCGCAGATGGTGCGCGACGGCCTGTCCATCATCTTCATCAGCCACAAGCTGCCGGAGGTGCTGCGCGTGTCGCACCGGGTCGCGGTGCTGCGCAATGGCCGCCTGGTGGCGCAGGCGCCCACGGCACAGGTCACGCAGGCGCAACTCGCGCTGTGGATGGTGGGCCACGCGGTGCAGGCGCCGCAGCGCGCGCCGGCCGTGCGTGTCGGTGCGGTGGTGTGCGCGCTGCACCAGGTCTCCACGCAGCAGGCGGGCGCGGGGACGTCCCGCGATGCGCTGGAGACGGCTTCGCTGCGCCTGCACGCGGGCGAGATCGTTGCCATCGCCGGCGTCTCGGGCAACGGCCAGGTGGCCCTGGCCGAACTGCTCAGCGGCATGCGCCGCGCCGCCAGCGGGCGGGTGCAGCTGATGGGACGCCCGTTTCCGCCGGTGCCGGCGCGACTGGTCTCCGAGGGCGTCGCCCGCATCCCGGAAGACCGCCATGCGGTCGGCGTCGTCGCCGACCTGCCGGTGTGGGAGAACGTGGTGGCCGAACGCCTGCGCACTCCCGCCTTCTCGCGCCGCCTCTTGCCGGGGCTGCGCTGGATCCGCCGGGCCGCGGCGCGCGCGCAGGCGCAGCGCGTGCAGGACGCCTTCGACGTGCGCGGCGCCGGCCTCGACGCGCCGGCGCGGTCGCTGTCGGGCGGCAACATGCAAAAGCTCATCCTCGGGCGGTCTTTGCTCGCGCCCGCCGATGCACAGGGCGCGACGCACGCACCGCGCCTGATCGTGGCGCACCAGCCGACCTGGGGGCTCGACATCGGCGCGGTGGCCTACGTGCAGCAACAGCTGATCGATGCACGCGACGCCGGTGCCGCGGTGCTGCTGATCTCCGACGACCTGGACGAGGTGCTCGACCTGGGCGACCGCGTGGCGGTGATGCACGGCGGGCACCTCGGCGCGCCCCGGCCGGCCGCCGAATGGACGCGCGAGGCCATCGGCCTGGCGATGGCCGGCACCGACACCGGCCCGGCGACGCCACCGAGGATCGAGCCATGAGACTGGAGCGCCGCCAGGCGGTGTCGCGCCGCGCGATGGTGCTCGCGCCCGTGGGCGCCGTCGCCTTCACGATGGCAGTCGCCGCCCTGCTCGTGCTGTGGGCCGGCGCGCCGGTCGGCCGCACCTACATGCTGCTGCTGCAAGGCGGCTTCGGCTCGGTGTTCGCCTGGAGCGAAACGCTCACCCGTGCCATCCCGCTCATGCTGACCGGCCTGTCGGTCGCGGTGGCGTTCAAGGCGCGCCTTTTCAACATCGGTGCCGAGGGGCAGCTGTACGGCGGGGCGCTGGCGGCGGTGGCGGTCGGCGGCCTGCACGGCGGCACGGGGCTGGAATGGCCGGTGTGGCTGCTGTTCCCGTCGATGATGCTGGCCGCCGCGCTGGCCGGGGCGCTGCTGCTGCTCGGCCCGGCCCTCATGAAGCTTCGGCTGGGCGTGGACGAAGTGGTCACCACGCTGCTGATCAACTTCATCGTGCTGCTGGGGGTGTCGGCGCTGCTCGACGGCCCGATGAAGGACCCGACCGCCATGGGCTGGCCGCAGAGCGTCTCGCTGCAGGACAGCCTGGCGCTGGGCCGCCTGGTCGCGCAGACACGCGTGCACACCGGCCTGCTGTGGGGCGTGGCGCTGGCGCTGATGGTGTGGGCGCTGTTCAAGTACACGGTGCTGGGCTTCGACATCCGCGCCGTCGGCGCCAATGCGCGGGCCGCCGCTTTCGCCGGCGTGCCGGTCACGCGCACGGTGGTGACGGTGGCGCTGCTGTCCGGCGCGCTGGCCGGGCTGGCCGGAGCCATCGAGGTGGCGGGCCGCACCAGCTACGTCACGCTCGACATGTCGCCGGGCTATGGCTACACCGGCATCGTCATCGCCATGCTCGCCGGCCTGCATCCGCTCGGGGTGCTGGCGGCGAGCGTGTTCGTGGCCGGGGTGCTGGTCGGCGCCGACACCATGAGCCGCGCCATCGGCGTGCCCACGTACATCGCCGACGTGATCGTGGCCGCGTCGCTGATCGCCGTGCTGGTGGCCACGCTGCTGACGCAGTTCAGGGTGCGGCGCCGATGAGCACGCTGGCGGACATCCTCGCCAACGGCGCCTTCTGGGTGGCGGTGCTGCGCATCGCCACGCCGCTCGTCCTGGGCACGCTGGGCGTGCTACTGTGCGAGCGAGCCGGCGTGCTCAACCTGGGCATCGAGGGCATCATGGTCGCCGGCGCCTTCACCGGCTGGCTGGCGGTCTACCTGGGGTTGCCGCTGTGGGGCGGCGTGGCGGTGGCTGCGCTCACCGGCGCGGTGTTCGGCCTGCTGCATGCGGCGCTGACGGTGGGGCTGGCGCTGTCGCAGCACGTGTCGGGGCTGGGCATCACCATGCTGGCGACGGCGCTGAGCTACTACGGCTACCGCGTGAGCTTTCCCAAGGTCAACACGCCGCCGACCATCACGCCGTTCGCGCCGATGGATTGGCTGCCGCTGCCGGTGCTTTCGCAGCAGACGTCGCTGACCCTGGCGGCGCTGCTGCTGGTGCCGCTGGTCGCCTACCTGCTCTACCGCACGCCGGCCGGCCTGGCGCTGCGCATGGTGGGCGAGAACCCGCAGGCCGCCGAGGGCCAGGGCGTGTCGGTGGCGGCCACCCGCACCGCCGCCATCGTCGCCGGCTCGGCGCTGATGGGCGTGGCAGGCGCCTTCCTCACGCTGTCGGCGTTCAACGCCTTCTTCCTCAACATGATCAACGGCCGCGGCTGGATCTGCGTAGCGCTCGTGGTGTTCGCTTCGTGGCGGCCGGGCAAGGCGCTGCTGGGCGCGCTGCTGTTCGCGTTCTTCGACGCGCTGCAACTGCGCCTGCAGCAGGCCGGCGACGCGGTGCTGCCGTACCAGGTGTACCTGATGCTGCCCTACCTGCTGTCGATCCTGGCGCTGGTGCTGGTGGCCCGCAGGGCGAGCTACCCGCAAGCGCTGATGAAGCCCTACCGCAAGGGCGAACGCTGAAGCCGGCCCCAGGTGGATGTGCCGGCCGGGCCGCCTTCAGGCGCCGGGCTCGGCGTGGCCGCGCAGGTCGACCACCCGCCCGCCATCGTCGGCCAGCAGGCGCAGGCTGGCCGGTGCGTCGAGCGGGTCGACCACCAGCACGCCGGTGGCACTCGCCGGCAGCGCCGCGCAGCCGCGGCTGTCCAGCGCCAGGGCCAGGGCACCCGGCAGGGTGCTGGCGGCGAGCTGGCCCGAGAGCTGGCAGCCCGACAGCCCGCCGGAGGCGATGCGCCCGTCCGCGCCGATGCTGAAGTCGGCCGCCGAGCCGTCGGGCAGGCGAACCACGTAGCGGCCGGCCAGTGCGGTTGCCTCGGGCGCCGACACTTGGCGCGCCTGGTGGCGCAGCAATGGCACGTCCAGGTCGACGCCGGGCGCGGGCACGGCCACCCAGGCGGCCGAGGCGTCGGCGCGGCGCAGCATCAGGTCGATGCTCTCGTCGCGGTCTTCCAGCGCCAGCAGGCGCTTGCCGTCGGCGCCGGCGTAGTAGCGGCCGAGCACCGGTTGCGCGGCGTCGCCGGTGCTGACCTCGTAGGCGCCGGTGTCCAGGTCGTCGGTGCGCACCACCGGCTTGACCGACTCCGTCGGCGCTGCGGCGCCGCCACCACTGGCGTTGTCATTGCTGCCGCCGCCGCAGGCGGCAAGCATCGTCACGGCAGCCCAGGCTGCCGCTTGGAGAATCTGGCGTTTCATGCTCGCGTCCTCACTGCGCGAAGACGTCACGCAGGCGCAGGCGCAGCCATTCCTGGCCGGCCGGGCGATGCTCGAAGCCGATCTGCATCGCCGACACCGCCACCTTCGTGCGATAGACGACCGATTCGTCCTCGGCCTGCGCGGCGGTCGGCTGGCCGCTGCCTGCCAGGCCGCCCAGGCCATAGGGCACCGCGTTCCTGAACGCCAGGTTGTAGGCATTGAAGGTGCCGATGCGCGAGAACGCGAACGGCGTATCGGCCGCGATGGCCTTCGGGAAGTTCACGTTCAGCGCCACGCCTTGCGGCAGCAGCGGGCCGCTGCCCGCCTTGGCCTGCAGGGCCTGCAGCAGACGCACGGTCAATTGGCCGACGATGGCCGATTTCGGGTTGGCCAGGCTCGCGTTGTCGGTCGTGTCGGCATCGGCGCTCAGCGCGATCGCGGGCAGGCCGCGCGAACCGGCGAACTGGACGTTGCCCACGGTGCCCGACGAATTGATGATGCTGCCCAGGTTCTGCCCTTCGTTGGGCCCGGAGAGCAGGAGGTCCGGCGCCTTGCCCCAGCGTGCCTGCGCCGCGACGTCCAGGCCGTACATGGTGGCCATGACCGGCGTGCCGTGCACGTAGTAGAAGTCGCCGTTGTTGTAGCCGGCCTTGGTGAAGGCACCCACCGCCGGTGCGCCGACGGGCGCCGCGCCGTTGTGGCAGCCGCCTTCGTCGGTGATCTGGGCATCGTTGGTGGCGACGATCCGGTCGACGCTGTACATCACGATGCCGGCGCCGCGGCCGCTCTGGCCGGTGCAGGGCACCGACACCACCACGTCGTGGCCGGCCGACTTGAGTGCGTCGTAGAGTGCCTTGAGGTTGCTGGTCAGGCCGTCGTCGTTCGACAGCACGATGTTCAGCGCGAAGGCGGGGCTGGCCAAGCCGAGTGCGAGGGCCGGGAGAACGAAGCGCAGTTTCATTTGAATTGGTTGAATCGGGCAACAATCGGAAAAGCGCCGCGATGGTGCCGTCCACAGGTTTCATTTCCGTGACAAGCCAGCCGCGCCGGGCCGCCACGGCCTAAACTGGAACGGCGCTTGCTCATGCCATTCGCCCCCAATAGACCCGCACACCCGGATTGCCCCATGCTCGACCTGTTGATCCACAACGCCACCCTGCCCGATGGGCGCACCGGCATGTCCGTCGCCGTGCAGGACGGCCGCATCGCCGAGGTTTCGCCCGGGCTGCAGGCGCCGGCCGCCCAGACCGTCGACGCCGGCGGCCTGCTGCTCGCGCCGCACTTCGTCGACCCGCACTTCCACATGGACGCAACGCTCAGCTACGGCCTGCCGCGCGTCAACGAAAGCGGCACCCTGCTCGAAGGCATCGCGCTGTGGGGCGAGCTCAAGCCCCTGCTGACCGCCGAGGCCCTCATCGACCGCGCCCTGGCCTACTGCGACTGGGCGGTGGCCCGGGGCCTGCTGGCCATCCGCACCCATGTCGACACCAGCGACCCCAGCCTGCTCGCGGTGGACGCCCTGCTGGAGGTCAAGCGCCGCGTGGCGCCCTACCTCACGCTGCAGCTGGTCGCCTTTCCGCAGGACGGCGTGCTGCGCACGCCCGGCGGCGTGGACAACCTCAGGCGCGCCCTCGACAAGGGCGTCGACGTGGTCGGCGGCATTCCGCACTTCGAGCGCACCATGGCCGACGGCGCGGCCAGCGTGAAGCTGCTGTGCGAACTGGCGGCCGAACGCGGCCTGCCGGTCGACATGCACTGCGACGAATCGGACGACCCGCAATCGCGCCACATCGAGACGCTGGCCTTCGAATCGCAGCGGCTGGGCCTGCACGGCCGCGTGACCGGCTCGCACTGCACCTCCATGCACAGCATGGACAACTACTACGTCTCGAAGCTGCTGCCCCTGATCGCCGAGAGCGGCGTCAGCGTCATCGCCAACCCCCTCATCAACATCACCCTGCAGGGCCGCCACGACACCTACCCGAAGCGGCGCGGCATGACGCGTGTGCCAGAGCTCATGGCCGCCGGCGTGAACGTCGCGTTCGGCCACGACTGCGTGATGGACCCGTGGTACGGCATGGGTTCGGGGGACATGCTGGAAGTGGCCCACATGGGGCTGCACGTGGCGCAGATGACCAGCCAGGCCGGCATTCGCCAGTGCTTCGACGCGGTGACGGTCAACGCGGCGCGCGTGTTCGGCCTGGCCGGCTACGGGCTGGAAGCCGGCTGCGACGCGAGCTTCGTGCTGCTGCAGGCGCGCGACCCGGTGGAGGCGATCCGCCTGCGCGCGGCGCGGCTGAAGGTCTGGCGCGCCGGGCGGCTGCTGGCGCAATCGCCGGCCGCCAGCGCCACGCTGCACCTGGACGGACGTCCCGGCGAGACCTCTTTCATGCCCTGACTAGCGCCGCGCCGGCCGCGCCTGGGCCTCCCGGCCGACGCGTGCGGCGCGGGCATCGAAGGCCTGGACCGCCCGCTCGCGAAACTGCTCCATGGGCGCCGAGAAGTACGCACTGCGCCGCCAGAACAGGCCCATCTGCAACGCCCACGCCGGGGCCGGTTCGCCGAGCGCGGCCAAGCCGACGCCGCCGGCACCGGACAACGAGTCGTCGGTCATGACGGTCAGCAGCGAGGTGCGGCGCACCAGCTTGGCGAACACCGCGGGCGTGGCGTCCGTGTAGACGAAGGCGGGCGCCGCCGGCACGCCGGCGCTGGCGAACAGCGCGTCGACCCAGGTGCGCAGCGTGACGTTGACCGGCGGCAGCACCCAGGGCTGCTGCGCCAGGTCCTGCAGGCTGAAGCGGCGCCGGTGCAGCGGATGCTCCTTGCGCGCGACGATGTACGAATGCTGCGTACCCAGCCGCTGGCAGTTGAGCGCCGGCGATGGCTTGTCCGGATCGATGGCGGCGATGGCCAGGTCGAGGGAGCCCGCCTCCAGCTGCTGCAGCAGCACACCGCTGAGCTGGACGCTGGTCTGGAACCGCACGCCGGCGCCGTCTTCCAGGAAGGCGGCAAGCACCGGCGTCATCACCGAATCGACCAGCGCCGGCACCACGCCCACGCGCAATTCACCGGCCTGGCCGATCTTCAGGTCCTGCATCAGCACGCGCGTGTCGTGCAGCCACTGGCCGAGGCCGCGGGCCCGCTGGAACAGGGCCTGGCCGATGGCGGTGGGCGCCACGCCGCGTGCCGTGCGCTCGAGCAGGCGCACGCCGAGTTCGGCTTCCAGCCGCCGCACCGACTTGGTCAGCGCCGGCTGCGTCACGCCCATCGCCTCGGCCGCCGCATGCAGGCTGGACCGCTCGACGGCGCAGACGAACCACTGGAGATCCTTGATCTGCATGGGAATCGGGTGAGTGGGCGATTCCCCGAAGTTATCGCAAAAGCCCGCGGCGGCTATAGCTCCAACTGCGGGCGGTTCCCATAATGAATCGCAGTGCCGCACCTCGACGGCATGCACCAGGCGGCCCGCATGAGCCGCAGGAGACATCGACATGACATCCAACATCGCACGCTGCCGGCGGCTGCTGGCGTACCTGGCCCTCAGCCTTGCCTTTTCCGCGGCGACCACGTCGGCACTGGCGCAGGCCGGCTATCCGGCCCACCCCATCCGCGTGGTGGTGCCGTACCCGGCCGGCGGCAACACCGACATCATTGCGCGCGACGTCATGAAGGGCTTGTCCGAGCGTCTGGGCCAGCCGGTGGTCATCGACAACAAGCCCGGCGCCAACAGCATCCTGGGCACGGACCTGGTGGCCAAGGCGGCGCCGGACGGCTACACGCTGGGGGTCGTCATCGGCGCCTACGTCAACAACAACTCGCTCTACCGCAGCCTGCCGTACCGGCCGGCCGACCTGGTGCCGGTGAGCCAGCTCACGCGCACGTCGCTGGTGCTGGTGTCCGCGCGGCCCGGGATCGACTCGCTGCCGGCGCTGGTCAAGGCCAGCCAGGATCCGGCCAGCCCGATGTCGTTCGCCAGCAGCGGCGCCGGCTCGGCGGCGCACCTGCTGGGCGAAGCGCTGGCGCGCAACACCGGCATGCGCGCAGTGATGCACGTCCCGTACAAAGGCACGGCGGCAGCCACCTCCGACCTGTTCAGCGGCCGCGTCGGCTTCATGTTCGACGCCATCTCTGCCATGGGCCCGCAGATCCGCCAGGGCCGCCTCAAGGCGCTGGCGGTCACGGGCAAGGAGCGCTCGCCGCTGCTGCCCGAGGTGCCGAGCATGAACGAGCTGGGCCACCCCGAGCTGGTGGCCTACGCATGGGCCGGCGTGCTGGCGCCGGCCGGCACGCCGCAGGCGGTGATTGCGCGGCTGTCGTCCGAACTGGCCCAGGTGCTGCGCGATCCGCAGCTGCAGGCCAGGCTGGCCGACATCAGCACCGAGGCGGTGGGCAGCGGGCCGGTGGAGTTCGCCGCCTTCCTTGCGCAGGAGGAAAAGACCAACGGCAAGCTGATCCGCGAGCTCAACATCTCGCTGGACTGACCCATGGACAAGATCATTCGCATCGGCGGCGCCTGCGGTTTCCTGGGCGACAGCATCCTCGGGCCGCGCCAGCTCGCCGCGGTCGAGGGCATGCACTACCTGGTGTTCGACTATCTGGCGGAGATGACGCTGTCGAGCTTCGCGCATGCGCGCCGCGCCGACCCGCAAGCCGGCTTCGCCGCGGACTTCGTGTCGGTGACGCTGCGCGAACTGCTGCCGGCCTGCAGGCAGCGGGGCATCCGGCTCGTGGCCAACGCCGGCGGCCTCAACCCGGCCGGCTGCGCCGCTGCCATCGAGGCGCTGTCGCGCGAACTCGACTGCCCGGTGCGGGTGGCATGGGTCGAGGGCGACGACTGCCTCGGCCTGCTTCCCGGCCTGGCGGCAAGCGACGTGCGCGATTTCTACACCGGCGCCCCGATGCCCGAGGGCATCACCAACGCGAACGCCTACCTCGGCGCGCTGCCCATTGCCCGCGCACTCGCGCTGGGCGCGGACATCGTGGTCACCGGCCGCATCGTCGACAGCGCCACCACGCTGGGCATCCTGATGCACGAGTTCGAATGGCCGGCGTCCGATTTCGACAGGCTGGCAGCCGGCGCGTTGGCCGGCCACCTGCTGGAATGCGGCGCCCAGGCCACCGGCGGCCTCTACACCGACTGGGAGGAAGTGCCGGACTGGGCGCACATCGGCTACCCCTACGTCGAGGCGGGGGCCGACGGCACGTTCGTCGTCTGCAAGGCGCCGGGCACCGGCGGCCTGCTGACGCCGGCAACCGTGAGCGAGCAGGTGCTCTACGAGGTCGGCGATCCCGCCTGCTACGTCCTGCCCGACGTGGTGTGCGACTTCAGCGCCGTGCGGCTGACCCAGGACGGCGCGCAGCGCGTGCGGGTGGAAGGCGCGCGCGGCCTGCCGCCGCCACCCACCTACAAGGTCTGTGCCACGTTCCAGCAGGGCTACCGCTGCAGCGTGCAGCTGTCCGTGTTCGGCGCGGACGCGGTGCGCAAGGCGCGCCGCACCGGCGACGCGCTGCTGGCCCGCGTGCGCGAACTGGTGGCCGCGTCGGGCGAAGACGATTTCGACAGGACGGCCGTGTCGGTGCTCGGCGCCGAGGACGCCTACGGGCCGCATGCCCGCCCGGACGCCGGGCTGCGCGAAGCGCTGCTGCGCATCGGCGCCACCCACGCGCGCCCGGCGCCGCTGGCGCTGCTCTCGCGCGAGGCGCGTGCTGCCGGCGTGTCGTTCGCGCCGGGCACCACCAGCGGCAGCGCGTTGGCGCTCGACAGTCGTGCAGCCGTCGAACCGCTCTACCGCCTGTTCACCTGCCTGGTCGACAAGCGCCTGCTGCCCGCGCCGCGGGTGCTGATGGAGGGCCGCCAGCACACGGTGCCGCTGGCCGACGTCGAGATGGCGCCGCCCCGGCCCGGGCCGGCTGCGGCCGGCGATTGCGCGCCGGCGCCGCGTTCCGGCCGGCGGGTGCCGTTGATCGAGCTGGCGCACGGCCGCTCCGGCGACAAGGGCGACACGTCCAACATCGCGGTCATCGCCCGCCGTCCGGAAGACCTGCCGCTGCTGCGCCGGGAGCTGACGCCGCAGAAGGTGCGCGCGTACCTCGGCCACCTGGTGCATGGTGAGGTCTACCGGTATGAAGTACCCGGGCTGGGGGCGCTGAACTTCCTGCTCACGCAGTCGCTGGACGGCGGCGCGCCCAGTTCGCTGCGGCCGGACCCGATGGGCAAGGGCCTTGCCCAGATGCTGCTGGGCATGCCGGTATCGGCGGATTGACGCGCCGGCGGCGCCGCTGCGCCCACCGCCTTCGCCGTTAGGCAATACCCTGCTCTCGATCCGGCAGGTCCGGCCCCCTTGCGCTGCCGCACACTTTCGGCTTCGCCAAGACGGGGCCAGTGTGCCGCCGCATGCCAAGAGACAAGAGAGACCGCTGCAATGTCAAATTCCCCCACCCTGAACCGCCGCGCCGTGTTGCGCACCCTGGCTGCCGCCGGGTCCACCCTTGCCTTGGGCAGCGCCGCCGGCCTGGCCCGGGCCGAGTCCGCTTGGCCGGCCAAGCCGATCCGCATGATCGTGCCCTTCCCGCCCGGCGGCGGCACGGACATCCTGTCGCGCCTCGTGGCCAACGAACTGGCCACCGCGACCGGCTGGAACGTGGTGCCCGACAACCGCGGCGGGGCCGGCGGCACCATCGGCCTGGCCGAGGCGGCGCGCGCCAAGCCCACCGGCTACGACATCGTCATGGGCCAGAAGGACAACATGATCGTGGCACCGTGGATCTATCCGCAGGTGAACTACGACCCGTCGAAGGACTTTGCCGCCGTCGCCCACGTGGCCTACACGCCGGTGGTGATCGTCACCCGCGCCGAGTCGCGTTTCAAGACGCTGCAGGACGTGGCCGCCGCGGCGCGCCAGTCGCCTGATTCCATCACCTATGGCTCGCCCGGCAACGGCACCACCATCCACCTGGCCGGCGAGTTGTTCAAGAGCGCGGCCAAGGTGCAGATCCGGCACGTGCCGTACAAAGGCAGCAACCCGGCCATGATGGACGTCCTGGCCGGAAACGTGGACCTGATGGTGTCCTCGGTGCCCTCGGCCATCGGCCAGATCAAGTCGGGCAAGCTGCGCCCGCTGGCCGTGACCTCGGCCCGCCGCAGCTCGTCCCTGCCGGACACGCCCACGGTGGCCGAGCTGGGTTTCGGCAAGGACTTCGACGTCAGCACCTGGTACGGCCTGTTCGCGCCGGCCGGCACTCCGGCGGACGTGGTCAACAAGCTCAATGCCGAGGTCAACAAGCTGCTGGCCAAGCCCGACGTGCAGGCCGCGATCCAGGCCCAGGGCGCCGAATACCAGGCCATGACGCCGCAGCAGTTCGCAGCGCTGGTCGCCAGCGAATTGCCCAAGTGGCAGAAGATCGTCAAGGACTCGGGCGTGCGTATCGAATAGCGGCCACCCGCGGGCGCGGGCGCGCGCGTGGCGCGCCGGCCCCCCGGGGGCAGAATACGCCCATGCAACTCAATTTCATCGGCAACGACCGCGTTGCCTCCTCCTCCGGCCGCACCCTGGCGGTGCTCGATCCGTCCGACGGCCAGCCCTTCGACGAACTGCAACGCAGCAATGCGCAGGACATCGACGCCGCGGTGCAGGCCGCGCGCCAATGCTTCGAGTCGGTCTGGCACAAGGTCAGCGCCGCCGAGCGCAGCCGGCTGCTGATGAAGCTGGCGCAGAAGAT
>Ga0160470_100115_pt1 | contig 87014 bp, 78 predicted proteins | sample HID1973I_E11MG_FD_108214 | JGI IMG/M metagenome (GOLD analysis project Ga0160470, IMG submission 108214) | Enriched mosquito-associated microbial communities from UW Madison campus, WI, USA - HID1973I_E11 MG | ecosystem: Host-associated > Arthropoda: Insects > Digestive system > Unclassified ... | reverse complement strand
GCGCTCGACCTTGAGCAGCTTGCCTTCGTTGTAGCGGTAGCTGTTGCCGAAGGTATGCCGTTCCCAGCTGTTGTTGGGGCCGGTGATGGTGGTCTGGCTGAAACCGGCACAGGTGTCAGACGTGCAGGCAGGCTTGGCGCACTCACTCGCAGGCGACAGCACGCAGCGCGAATAGATGAAAGTCGTCCCAGGCCAGCGGTGGACGCTGATACCCGGGGCATAGGTATACCGCGGCCACTTGAGGTCGCTTTACTGCACACAAACGACTAGTTCGCTCCGTTCACTCGCACACACGCACACCGGCGTGCCTTGGCGATTGCCAACGCACCAGCGGCGCCTTGCGAGTAACCAGGCATTCCCCCGAAACAATGCCGACCGTGCATCTGGCACGAATCAGTCGAGCGCAAGGCTAGCCGGGCTTCGCGGCTAGTTCCGTGATCTCACTCGCATAAACACCGATGTGAAATATTTACTACCTACGGGTTCCTAAGCGGCTCTATCGCGCGGAATGAACGACCGTATTCGTCAGTCAAATTCGCAGCTTCCTGCGGATTGCGGATAACCGTCGGGGTCAGCAGCACGATGACTTCTTCGCGGTTGTTGTTCGACACCTGGCGCCCGAATAGGCCGCCAACCACAGGCAATCGACTCAGGCCAGGCACACCTGATGAACCTTTGTCCGTCCCCTGGCTGATGAGGCCCGCGAGCATGATGGTGTCGCCTGCGCGGATGGCCGCTTCGGTCTTCAGGCGACGCGTATCAATACGCACGTTGCCGTTCTCGTCGGCATCGGCCTGTGAGCCGGGCGTGCTGATCTCCTGCACGATATCCAGGAAGACCATGCCGTCCTTCGTCACCCGCGGGCGGACCTTGAGGATGATGCCGGTGTCCAGGTATTGCACCTGCGTGTACCGGTTGTCGCTGACACCGGGCATGACCGAAACCGAGGTCACCGGAATCTGGCTGCCGACGATGAAGGTGGCTTCAGCATTGTTGCGGACGACGACCGAGGGCGTCTGCAGGAGCTGGACGTCGGTCACCTTGTCCAGTGCGCTGATGACCGCCGCCGCATTGCGACCAAGGAACGTCCAGCCAAGGCCGTTGTTGGTCACGGTGCCGGCGATATCGCCCCAGATGTTTCGACCCAGCGCACTGGGCAATCCGGCGCCGGCGGGCGGGTCGGCAGTGACTGCATTCTCGAAGTACCAGTTGACGCCATAGCTCAACTCGCCGGTGAGCTTGACCTCGGCCACCTGGGCCTCGATATGGACCTGCATCGGCATCACGTCCAGCTTCTCGATCACTTCGCGGATCGATCGCCAGGCCGCTGGGCTGGACCGTACAAGAAGTGAGTTGGTCTCTTCCACGGCCGAAACGCCCACGCGATCGCCGTCCACTTCCAGGGTCAGGCTCGCGTTCCCGTTGCCTTGCGGGTTCAACTGCAGGTCACCCTCCGCCATGCCGCCGCCGGAGCCCTGGCTGCCGAAGCCCAGCGTGCCGCCACGTTGATCCAGCCCGCCACTGCTGATCTGCACCGGCGTCGCACCGGGAGCGAGCGCAGTCGAAGCGCTTTCGGCTCCTCTGCTTCCCGAGCCGATGCCATAGACCTCCGCGAGGCGCTCTGCCAGGTCGCGCGCCTTGATGTACTTCAGCTCGTGCGAGTACAGCCGTGAGCCGATTCCCGTGCTGTCGATGCGATCCAGCCATTGCTGGATGTGGTCCAGGTACGCTGCCTGCGGCGTGATGACGAGCACCGCGTTGGCACCCTCCAGCGGCAGGAAGCGGAACATGCCTGCACTCGGTGTCTTGCCGGCGTCGCCGAACACCTTCTCCAGATCCGCTGCAACCTGGCCTGCACGGCCGGACTGAAGCGGGAAAACGCCCACCGACATGCCCGAGAGCCAGTCCACGTCGAAGGTCTGGACAGTGCGCAGGTAGTTCTCCAGCTCCGCTGCGGTTCCGCCGAGCGTGATCAGGTTGCGTGTCGAGTCGACCGACACGACCGCATTCGGCCGGGCATAGGGCTCCAGGACTTTCTTCATTTCCTCCGCACCGATGTAACGCAACGGCACTACCCGCACTTCAAAGCCGCGGGTTCCTGCCACCGCGCCCGTGCGCGGGGCGATGTTGCCGTTCATCGCCTGGTCGGCCGGCACCACGTTGTAGCGACCGCCTGCATACACCAGCCGCGCGTTGTTCAGGCCGAGCACCATTTCAAGCAGCCTCATGGCCTCACCCGGAGATACAGGTTTCGGTGTGGCCAACGTGATCTTGCCCTGCACCTCGGGGGCGATCACATAATTCTGGCCCAGCATGTCGCCCAGGATCGCCTTGACCACCGCCTGTAGCGACTCGCCCTCGAAGTTGAAGGTGGCCATGCCGCTGCCTGCTTCGATCGGCGGCGGCGGCGTTGCCGGCAGGCCGTTGATCATCTGCCCGCTGCCGCGACGGATGACCGGCTGCGGACGCTCGTCTGTGCTGTCCGCATCTTCGGGATTGGCCTGGGTAGCCGAAACGGAGGCACCGCTGCTGCGACGGATGTCGGCCGTGGGCGCCGTGCTGCAGGACGCCAGCATGGCGGCGATGAAGAGGGTGATGATCGCGCGATGATTCATGCGGTTGCTCTTATGGATTGGACTCGGGCGCACTGCCCTGTCCTTGCTGCAGTTGCCGTCGACGCGCTTCGATCTGCTGCCGGATGGCTTCGATTCTTTCCTGGGTGGTGTCGGCGGGCGGGGGTGCTGTCGTGCTCGCCGATGCCGTTGCGGTGGCATTGATCGCCCCCCCAACCGCTGGCTCCGCGTGGCGCGCTGGTCTTGTTGCCTCGGTGCCGGGCGATGGAACCGATGGCGTTCCAGGAATACCGATCTGCTGGGAGCCAAGCTCGGTCTGAAGTTCGAGGTTGCGCGTACCGCCAGGGCCTTCGACGGTCGCCGATCGGGGTTCGACCGACACCAGCCGCCAGCCGCTCACATCGGCGGCACCCTGGCGCAGACGCAATGAATCGCCGCTTGAAGTCTGCAGCGTCGCCATCCGGAGCCGGGGCGTGATCAGCACGCCAGTGAGGCGGACATCCACTGCCTGCGCGGGCTGGGCCTCGGCAACAAGCCGGAACTCCTGCGGCGAACGGTCGCTGGAGAACAGTGAGCGCACCGCGATCGCCGCATATTGGTCTATCTGGCCCAACCGCTCTGACGGGGCATCCGGCAGATGTGCCACCGGGCCCGGTGCAGGCAGCTCGGCCACCGCAGTTGGCGGACCAAGGCGACCACCCAGGCCGAGCAGCGCAGCGCCGTAGACCAGCACGGCCAGGCCCGCAAAGATTCCCAGCAGCCAGGTGCGGGCAGCCGTCGCTTCAAGGCGCATCGCTGCCCTCCGTCGATACCTGCACGCCGACGCCCGGGTCGATGTAGCCGCTTACGTCGAAGCTCGCTTCCAGCCCGCCGCTTCCCTGCTGCGTGCCATTCACGCGCTGGGCCAGCAGGTTGACGTTGTGGACGAACAGGCGCGGCCGACCGCTCTCCAGCGCGTACAGGACCGAAGCCAACTGCGGCACGCCGCAGCGCAGATGCGCACGTACGGAGATCCGCAGGAATCGCCCGGCCTCGGCTTCCTGCGGCAACGGGGAGCGATTGTTGACCGCGCAGCTCAGACCCTCGGGATCAGCGACGCGGACGGCCTCTTCCAGGCGCTTCACCAACGCGGCGCTGGCCAGCTCGGCGCTGGGCTCGCTCATGAAGCCCGAGCGCGTGGCCAACTGTTCGTTCGCCTCGCGCAATCCCTGCTCGATCTGAGGCGCCTGCAGCAGCTGTGCCTGGATGCGCTGCTCGCGTTCCTCCAGGTCCCGAAGGCGATGGTTGGCGGCGAACATCGGCTCGGTCCATAGCGGATGAATCAGCAGCGCATAGGCCAACGCCACCGTGGCGGCCAGCAATGCCCAGGCCAGTATCCGCTCCCGCCTAGTGGGCGCCGTTGTCGCCATGGGCGGCCTCCGCGTCGGCACGGTTGCCGTCTGTGAGTTGTGCGGTGAGGGTGAACCGGTTGCGTCCGGAGGTGCCGTCCGATTGCAATGCGCCGGTCAACGTGGGCTTGCGCCACAGTGGCGACCCTTCCATTCGTGCGACCAGCGATGAGGCATCGTCGCTGTAACCAGCCAAATGCAGCCGGTCGCCTTCGATGGCGAGCCTCTCCAGCCAGGTGCCATCGGGCAGGCGAACGCTGACGTCGTTCCATACCTCGGTCACGGTGGGCTGCGCGGCGCGCTTGCCGTCGAGGAAGTCCATCCCCTCGGCCAGCCCCGCGAGCTGGCCACGCTGCGTAGCGAGCGCGCGTGCCTGAGGCGCGGCTTCGCCCAAGCGGGCTTCGAACCTATCTGCCGCCTCCCGGCGATTGGCCAGGACCTGGGCGGCAGCAGCGATGGCAGCCAGCAAGGCCACGCCGAGCAGGAGCATGTTCCAGTAACGCATGGGATCGCTTGCGACCCGGCGATCGGCCAGTGGAAGAAGATTGAATCCCAGGGGATTGCCGTCCATGTCGGCCATGTCCACACCGGCCAGCGAGGCGCCCAGCGCGTCGGGATCCTGCATGGCCTTCCCGAACGCCTGCTGTGGCACGACGACCAGCTCCACCTCGATCTGTCCGTCTTGCAGATGCCCCAGCATGCGCGCGTCGTAGTGGACACTGCCGAGTGGGAACGGGGTGACCCTGTCGATCTCGAATCCGACCACCTGACGAAGGTGTTTACCGGCGGCAGCAGGCAACAGCAGTCGTCGACGAAGCCCCGCTCCCTGCGGCAGCAGCCACCATCGAGGCAGGTTCGCCACCTGCGAACCCAGCAGACGCTCCAGGTCCGGGGGCTCGACAGCCATCGGGCTGCGTACCAGCTCTCGCTCATCCTGGGCGGATTTCCAGCGCACGACGAGCTCGTCGTCGTCCCGCGACAGCAGGAGGCGATCTTCCGTGGCTCCCAGGAGCGAGCGCCAACGCGGAGGAAGGGAAGACAGCAGGCACCGCGTCCACCACGCGCGGAACCTGCCCAGTTCGTGCAGGGCCTTCGATCCGATTCTCATCGCTTCCTTGCCCGTGCTCATCGTGCGCCCGTCTCCCAGCGGATGACGGTGTAGGCCGGGCCGCCGTGCGCTCCGCCGTTGCGCACGGTGGCGCGCAGGACCGCTTCACGACCATTGGCCAGGGTGGCGTGGCTTTGAATGGTGTAGGTTCCCGAGCCGACGACAGCGCTCGGCAGGAAAGACTCCCGGTCGACGGGCATGGCATCCAAACCCATCGCGGCCAGAACCGGCGCAGGTGCGAATTGCGCGCTGGGTTGCGACAACCCGCTGGCCAATGTGACGTAGGGCATGAGCCGCGCGACCACGTCTGGCGTCATTCCCAGCACCTGGTGCAACTCGCCCAGGCTCTGGAATGGAGCGTCCTTGGCGCCATAGGGCAGGCCTTGCTCCTGGTAGGCCGCATCTTCCGCGCCTCCTGCGATCTGGAGCAATGCATCCGCGTCGCGCCAATCGACCATCGCGCCGGCGAGATTCGTAGCCACCGACGAGTCCACACCGACTTCGTGCAGCAATGCGGCCAGCAGCTTCACATCCGCCTGGTTGATATCGACCTTCCCCGATTCGTCGACAATCCGGATGTCGACGGCCGCATCGGCGAATGACCAGCGATAACTGCGTCCATCGCCCACCCACCGATCCTGCGGAACCGGACTGGCCATCCGTTGCACGGCGTACTCGATTCCCGCGCGTGCGATTTCCCGGGCCTGCGAACCATCGACCAGGACCTTCCCCTGCAGCATTTCGGTTCTTGCAGAGAGTGCGAACGATCCCGCTATCGCGATCAGCAACGTGATCAACCACAAGACCAGGGGCAGTGCCGCGCCGCGTGCCGCGCGACTGCGGGAGGGATAGCGTCGACGCATCGCGTCGTAGGTAAACGGCGATCGCACGGCGTCGGCTGAAGGGATGGTCTTCGTCATGGCGCGAACCCGATGCCACCCTGGGGCAGCGAAACTAGGGTCGGCGGCCATGCGCCACCCGCGCCGGGTTCGAGCACGACCTCGACCTGTAGCGGCATCCGCTCCGGCCACGGCCATGAGTCTTGCCAGTCGCCGATGCCGCCTTGCGAGTCCCGCCCGCGATAACGAAAGTGCGCAGCCTTCAGCCCGTCGACCAGAACATCCGGTGCGCGCGATTGCTGCACCGCATTCGCCGCCTCCTGTGGCACGAGAGACAGCGCCAGCTCCAGGCGCTGCTGGTCGCCTTCCCTGACCACCGCCAGCTCATGGAGATGAGGGCCGCCGTAGCCAAGATACGGCGGCAGGTCGGCCACGAAGCTCATCCGCTCCGGTTCGCCGATGAACCGCACCGGGGGCTCGCCAGTGGCACTCGACCTGGCGATGGGCAACGCGTTCGCAAGTCGTGCGCGCAGGAACCCGTCGACCGTCCGCATGCGTTCGCTCTTGGCGGCGAGGGCTTCACCGCGGGCGCTGATGACCTGTGTCGAGCGTACGACCGCAAACGCCAAGGCCAGCCCCATCGCCAGAAGCGTCATGGCCAGTAGCACTTCAATCAGCGTGAAGCCTCGCGTGGAATCGGCTGTCCGACTCCCGACAGACAATCTCCCGCGCGTCATTGGCCGCTCTCGCCCGATACGAGCCGCAGGGTTCTCCACTGCAGCGCTTGTCCCGCTTCACTGCCCCAGCGCATGTCCAATGTCAGGTCAAGCAGCGGCATTGAACCGGCTGGATTGGAGACAGCGGAATCAGTGGTCGGTTCCGTGTATTCCTTCACCTGCAGTACCCAGCGATAGCGGCCGTTCTCGAACGACCCTTCGCTTTGACCAGGTTCCAGCGGCTGGCCCAGTCCGGCGTCGGCCAGCAGCGACTGGGCGTACAGGCTCGCCCGGCTCGCGTCCTGCGAACCGCTCACCTGCCGCGCCGCACCCGATATCGCGCCCAGCAGCAGCGTCAAGGCCACACCAAGCAGCGCAAAGGCGACGATCACCTCCAGCAAGGTGAAGCCCCGCGCGTGCCTGCGCGCAGCGTTACGTCCGCGGAAACGGGCAGGCGTCATCTCGCCTGCTCCAGCAGTGGCCGACTCAAGGTCACCTCTCCGGTGAGCCATGCCACGTCGATCTGCCAGACCGCCTTGCTGGATTGGAGACGCATGCGCCCGCCGGTGGAGCCGCCATCCTCGAAGAAGACGATCGCACCGGTCTCGGGGCTCAGCTGCGCCTCGCGTGCGCCCGTGAATGTGACATCCACCGTGGCAGGGACTTCGCCGTGCCGGCTTCCCGAGCTTCGCCAGACGCGCTGCACAGGATCGATCTCGAACCGCTGCTCCCGTCCGCTGGCGATCGCCTGGGCGCGCGTGTAGCGCAGCTGCGAGGCGATCTCCTTGGCGCTCGACCGCAGTCGCATCCCGTCCAGTCCACCGGAAAACGTGGCCACCGCAAGCACCCCGGCCAGGGCGATGAGCGCCATGACCAGCAGGAGCTCCAGCAACGAGGTGCCGCGCGCGCACCTCCTACTCATAGCGGATGTCGCCGTTGTAGCTCTCGCCTCCCGCCTGCCCGTCCTTGCCGAGGCTGAGCAGATCAAACGCCTGCGCTTCACCGGGATTGCGGTACTGGATCGGATGCCCCCAGGGGTCGTTCAACTCCGCGGGCTTTGCATAAGGACCCAGCCAGCCGGCCACGCTGGCCGGCGCCGTCACCAGGTCATCGAGCTTTGCCGGAAGCCTGCCCGTATCGAGCTGGTAGTTCTCGATCTTGCCGGCGAGCGTCTGGACCTGCGAACGCGCCAGGTTGGCCTTTCCGCGATCGGCGCCGCCCAGCACCCGGCTGCCGATCAGGGTCAGCACACCGCCGATCAGCACCAGCACGATGATCATCTCCAGCAGGCTCATGCCTCGCTGGTTCGTCCCCAGGCCGCTGCAGGAGCGCGACGCCGCGCGCACTGATGCTCTCTGTGTTGTCTTCATATCGTTTCTCGGCCTCAGCCCAATGCTCCGGTCAGGTCGTACAGCGGAACCAGCACGGCGACGATCACCAGGCCGACCACCGATGCCAGTACCAGGGTGATGGCCGGCACCAGCGCGGCCAGCAGGCGATCGATCGCCCGTTGTGTGTCCTGTTCGAAGATGTCTGCCGCACGCAGCAGCATGGCCTCCAGCGCGCCCGACTCTTCGCCGACCTGGATCATCTGCAACGCCAGTCGGGGAAAGCGCCCATGCTCGGCCAGTGCGGACGACAGTCCGCGACCGTTGCGCACGTGCTCGATCGCGCTGTCCATGTCCTGCGCCAGCACGCGGTTGCCGAGCACGTTGCGCGATATGGACAACGCGCCCAGCAGCGGAACGCCGTTCTTCAGCAAGGTACCCGTCGTATATGCAAGGCGCGCCACCTCAAGCCGGGCCAGCAAGGGGCCCACCAGGCGTCGCCGGAGCAACCATGCGTCCAGCCTCAACCGGGACTGGACATCGCTTCGCTGGCGACTTACCCACCACGCAGCGCCCGCAAGCACGACCAGGATCAACGGCCATCCCGTTCGCACCGTCTGCCCCGCACCAAGCACGAGGCGGGTGAACCACGGCAGCGGCACTTCCAGGCTCGCATACATCAGCGCGAACTGCGGCACGACATACCCCAGCAGGAACAGCAGCGCCAATCCCACCACCACGACCAGGATGGCCGGATAGATCATCGCGTTGACGACCCGGACCTTTAGTGCCTGGCTTCGCTCGAGATACTCGGCCAGGCGCTGCAGGCCTTCGTGCAGGCTGCCGCTCGCCTCCCCGGCCCGCACCATGTTCAGGTAGAGGCGCGAGAACACCCCATGCTGCCGCTCCATCGCGGTGGACAGCGATGCGCCACCGCGCACGGCATCGCGCAGATCCTCGATCAGGCGCCTTGTCTTCTCGCCATCCTGTGCCTCCAGCAGCAAGGACAAGGCACGATCCAACGGCTGTCCGGCGCCGAGCAGCGTCGCCAGTTGCTGGGTGAAGCGAGGCAATGCATCGCCGGGCAGCGGACCGCTTCGGCGCAGCGACTTCCAAAGCGGCAGCGCCACGCCCGACCCGGCCGGCCGGGTTTCCACTGGCAGATGCCCCTGCTCTTGCAGTCGCGCGACCACCTCGGCGTCACTTGCCGCCTCCATCCGCCCCTCCAGGACCGCGCCTCGCGAATCGATCGCCTTGTAATGGAAGCTCGCCACGCGTCTAGGCCTCTTCCGTCACGCGCAAAACTTCTTCCAGCGTCGTCTCGCCGCGCAACGCCTTGGCGATACCGTCCTCGTACATGGTGCGCATGCCGGACGCCCGAGCCAGGTGCTCGATCTCATCGGCGCCGGCGCGACGCATGATCGCTGCGCGCAGGCCGTCATCCACCACCAGCAGCTCGATGATCGTGGTGCGACCGAGATAGCCCGTCGGCGTCAGTGGCGAAGCACGAGGCCGATAGAGGTGGATATCGCCCTGCGGCTGGAAGCGCCGCAAACCGAATCGCTCGATCTCCTCCGGCGAAGCCGGGTACGCCTGCGCATGCGTTGGCTCCAGACGCCGGACCAGGCGCTGGGCAAGAATCGCGTTGACGGTGGAGGTGATCAGGTAGTCCTCGACCCCCATGTCCAGCAGGCGGGCCACACCGCCGGCCGCGCTGTTGGTATGCAGGGTGCTGAGCACCAGGTGCCCGGTGAGCGCGGACTGGATCGCGATCTTCGCGGTCTCCAGGTCGCGCATCTCGCCGACCATGATGATGTCCGGGTCCTGGCGCACCGTTCCGCGCAGCACCGCCGAGAAATCCAGGCCGATCGACGGCTTCACCTGGACCTGGTTGATTCCCTCGATCTGGTACTCGACCGGATCTTCGACCGTGATGATCTTGACGCCGGGCTGGTTCAGGCGCGACAGGGCCGCGTACAAAGTCGTGGTCTTGCCCGATCCGGTCGGCCCGGTCACCAGCACGATGCCGTGAGGTTGCGCGAGCACGCGCAACAGCGAAGCCAGGGAATCGCCGTCGAAACCCAGGCGCTCGAAATCCAGCTCGACCGTCTGCCGATCGAGCAGGCGCATCACCGCGCTCTCGCCGAACGCGGTGGGCATGGTGCTGACGCGCAGGTCCAGCTCCTTGCCCTGCACCCGCAGCATGATCCGCCCGTCCTGAGGCAGGCGTCGCTCGGCGATGTTGAGCCTGGCCATGATCTTGATGCGACTGATCACCGCCGCGGTAAGGTTCGGCGGCGGACTCTCGCCTTCGGACAGCACGCCGTCGACGCGATAGCGCACCTTCAAGCGGTTCTCGAACGGTTCGATATGTATGTCCGACGCGCGAAGCTCCACGGCGCGTTGGATGAGCAGGTTGACCAAGCGAATGACCGGCGCCTCGGACGCAAGGTCCCGCAGGTGTTCGATGTCGTCCGGGTCGCTTCCCACCTCGCCATCGGCAGTTTCCACGATGACGCCCATCGTCGTTCGCCCCTGCCCGAAAAGACGTTCGATCAGCGCATCGATCTCGGAGCCGAGCCCGACCTTCGTTTCGACGTCCAGGCCGGTCGCCAGCGCGATGCCCTGGGCCGGATATGGATCGTAGGGATCAGCCAGAACGACTTCGATGGCTCCGTCGCGAAGAGCAATCGGACATGCCTTGAACTGGCGCAGGAATCTCAGCGAAATTCTCAGGCCTTCCATGCTGGGGGCATCGCTCGGTTCCAGCGTTCCGAGTGCCGAACCTTGGACCAGCGGAATGCCGAGGACCTCGGCACACGCCTGCGCCTTGTCCTGCTCGGCGAGCAATCCAAGCCGCCCCAGCAAGTTGAGAAGACCCGCCTCGGAGCCACGCTCCAAGGTCGCCACACGCTGCATATCAGCGGGCTTCAGGCGACCGGCGGCGACCAGGGCGTCGACTATCAAGAGCTCAGCGCTAGAAGCGACTTCCGGCCGGGTCGGCATCTCCGCCGCCGACACAAGCGCGCTGTCTTCCCGTGCCTTCATATGTGAAGCAATCAACCCTGCGCACAGCCGCGATCAACCGCAGTATGCGTTTGGCTCGTCGCCATGCGATCCCACTAGCAGCACATGTGATGCGTAGCTCGCCTGACGAGCCACTTGCCGGTCACTTCAAGACCTCATCGCGCGCGCCACTGGCCTATCGCGCAGCGGCACCATCATGCTCCATCGCCTGAGGCGATCCCGCGAACTCTCTACCGATGGCTACAACTGACTCGGAAGGCTCTTGGCTATCACCAAGCCAACCTGCGCATCGCGCACGAGGAATCCCTCACGCGTCAACTTGCGAAACACATGGTTGACCATCTCGCGGGTCGCACCAATCCGGCTGGCGACGTGCTGCTGGGTCACGCTCGCAGGCAGGTAACGCCGCTGATGATCGGAGACCGCCAGCCTGTTGATCGACGCTACGGTCCTGACAAACACGCTTTCCAGCGCCAGGCTGCGCGTCTGGGCCGTGGAGTTCCGCAATCGCTCGGCCAGCTTGGTGATCAGCACCTCGGCAAACTCGGGACATTGCCGTATGAACTCGCGGATCTCGTCGGTCCGGATCTCCAGGCATTCGACTTCCGTCACCGCCTTGACCGACGCCGAGCGCGTGCCTCCGTCCAGAATCATTTCGCCAAACACCTCGCCCGGTAGGACCGAGTTGTAGGTCACCTCGCGACCACGCTCATCCTTCGAGAAGACCTTGAGCTGCCCAGACAGCAGAATGAACAGGGTCGAGGAGACGTCGCCTTCGACAATGAAAGTCGAGCCTTTCGAGTATCGACGCACGTCACCTCGCCCCCTCAACTGGAGGACGATTTCGGGCGCGATCGACCGCGCGAGAGAAGTCATGATTTCCGGAACTGGCTTGGTTGGCAAAGCCGAACATTAGCCGAAATTTCACACGGCAAGCCTGTGAGAAATTACCTATTTTCGAAAAATACCCCGCTTTTTCGCGAGTTCCGGGCGCGCCAACAGTCGCTGCCGACGGCAGCCGGCTTTGGTCCCGCCGAAAACGTGCTTTGCGTCACGAAAGCCAATGAGCTTTCCAGGGGGCTGAGAGGCAAACCCCGGTGCTCATGTTGACCCTGCATTGCGCACCAGGGACCCGGCCCCGAACCTTGGATGCTCCCTCTACGCGCCCACCCCTTCTACATGGTGAGCGCGACTTTCAGCGGCTTGTCGAGTACTACAGGCCAGCCGAGCGTTCAGCGCTTGGAGTTCTCCCCTGCGCGGCAAGCAACTCATCCGCCTGGTCGGTGTCGCCGGCCTTGACCCTTGCGGCTGCTGTCTTCAGTACCCTGTGGATCTCACCTAATTCGTCGGCGGCCAACCGGTTGCCGTGTTGTCCGAACAGGACGGCTACGAAGGCGTTTGATGCGAGACCCGATTCGGAAGTTGCGGTGCCAACGCCCCCATCTACTGGTGGCTGCCCCGTATCGTCGGGGGGCGTACACAGGCTCAGCTAAGATCAATCTTTCTATATAGAGTTGGACGCAAGCGGTGCCTGAGAACCCATACCAGTCGAGCGGAACCACCACGGAGGAGCCTCGGCGCGCCGTTTTTTGGCCGTTTTTCGTTGTCTTCGTCGGCGGCATAGTGGTGCCGCCCATTTTGTTCTACTCGGTGGGGCGGCTTATGGGTCGCCCGCCACCCTTCTTGATGGAGCTGGGATTTTTGGCCTCGTTAGCGGCCTGCTCGGTGGTCGTCGCGCTCGTAGTTCGGCCGTTTTGGCACGCGAAGTGGTGGTGGCTGTTACTTCTAGGCGGAGTACTAAGCTCGGGAGCGGTTGTCGCACTCTCCGTGGGCTTGGTTCTCTATGGAAAACTCTCCAGTTAGTGACATGCCTGCTTCTCGCCACTGAACGCGTACGGCGAGCGCGTATCCAACCACTCGGCCAGCTGCATGCCTTCCACCACGTCCTGCGCCGCCTTGCCCTGGGCAAACATGCGCGAACCGGCAGAGACGCCGCAGCGCCCGTCTCGCTGTATGCCGTTGTCGAACATCAGTGCTGGAGCTGCGAAGGCTGTAGACGGCACGCCGCCGCCCCCATGCCTCCCAGCTCGTCGTGTCAGGCACGCGGAATGAACTGCAAGCCAGTCGTACCACTCGCAGCCTGGTTGGGGTGCCGCAAAGTCCGGCGCACAGATAGCTGTTGTTGTAGCCGGAGTACTGTGTGGAGAGGCCAGCGATGAGCTTGTGCACCCAGGGCGTCATGGGACGCCAGCTCTCATGCCGGTAAGGGCAACAGGCACGATGAATGCCATGCCGCCACGAATATCCGACCAGCGCTCCTGACGCGACTTTGACGGTCGGTTTAGATTGTGCCGGTCTATTACATCAGGCTTTTCGAAGCCCGTGGACGCCAGCGGACATCGGCGGACTGCTTTGTGGTGGGCCCACCAGGATTCGAACCTGGAACCAAGGGATTATGAGTCCCCTGCTCTAACCGTTGAGCTATAGGCCCGTCGCAGGAAGGCGAGTGTAGTGGAGCTTGGCGGGCAGCGGCCAGATGCGGCGGCCGGAAAAGACGAAGGCCCCACGAGGGGGCCTTCGGTATCACGTGGCGCGGGCGCCTGGACTCAGTCGATGTCGAGGAAGCTGCGCAGCTGCTCCGAACGCGACGGGTGACGCAGCTTGCGCAGCGCCTTGGCCTCGATCTGGCGGATGCGCTCGCGGGTTACGTCGAACTGCTTGCCGACTTCCTCGAGGGTGTGGTCGGTGTTCATGTCGATGCCGAAGCGCATGCGCAGGACCTTGGCTTCGCGCGGCGTCAGCCCGGCGAGCACGTCGCGCACGGTCTCGGACAGGTTGATGTTGGTGGTGTTCTCGATCGGGGACTCCACGTTGGTGTCCTCGATGAAATCGCCCAGGTGCGAGTCCTCGTCGTCGCCGATCGGAGTCTCCATCGAGATGGGCTCCTTGGCGATCTTCATGACCTTGCGGATCTTGTCCTCGGGCATGTCCATTTCCTTGGCCAGCTCCTCCGGCGTAGCCTCGCGGCCGTACTGCTGGAGCATCTGGCGGGAAATGCGGTTGAGCTTGTTGATCGTCTCGATCATGTGCACCGGGATACGGATGGTGCGCGCCTGGTCGGCGATCGAGCGGGTGATCGCCTGGCGGATCCACCAGGTCGCATACGTCGAGAACTTGTAGCCGCGGCGGTATTCGAACTTGTCGACCGCCTTCATCAGGCCGATGTTGCCCTCCTGGATCAGGTCCAGGAACTGCAGGCCGCGGTTGGTGTACTTCTTGGCGATGGAGATCACCAGGCGCAGGTTGGCCTCGACCATTTCCTTCTTGGCCTTGCGCGCCTTGGCTTCGCCGTAGGCCATCTGCCGGCCGATCTCGCGGATGTCGGCCAGGTCCAGGTGCATGGCCTGCTCGATGGCGATGGTGGCCTGCTGCTCGGACACGATCTGGTCTTTGACCTCGCGCAGCGCCGAAGACCACTTCTGCTTGCGCTTGAGGACTTCGTCCACCCACTCCAGGTTGACCTGGTTGCCTTCCCAGGCGCGGATGAAATCCTTGCGCGGCATGTGCGCGACCACGGTCGCCAGGTGCAGCACGCGGCGCTCGTGATCCTTGATCTGGCCCATCACCTCGCGCAGCTTGCGCACCAGGGTGTCGGTCAGCGCCAGCGGCAGCTTGAAGGTCACGAACAGCTCGGCCATCTCGGCGCGCATCTTGACCACGTTCTTGGCCTGCGGGCCGGCCTTGGCGTTGGCCTTCTTGAACTTGGCGTACTCGCTGGCCAGCAGTTCCATGCGGCGCGCGACTTCGGCCGGGTCCGGACCGGTGGGACCGGCTTCGGTCTCCTCCTCCTCGCCAACTTCTTCGTCGTCGTCCTCGTCGGCCTCCGCATCGCTGTCATCGACAGCAACGGCCGGCGGCTCGGGCACTTCCTCGATCAGGTCGTTGAAGCCGACCACGACTTCGGCCAGGCGCTTCTTGCCGCCCTTGTGCAGTTCGTATTCTTCGAGCAGCAGCTCGACCGACCACGGGAAGCTGCCCAGCGCCGCCTGGACCTGTCCCAGGCCTTCTTCGATGCGCTTGGCGATGGCGATTTCGCCTTCGCGGGTCAGCAGCTCGACCGTACCCATCTCGCGCATGTACATGCGCACCGGGTCGGTGGTGCGGCCACCTTCCGAATCCAGCGCGGTCAGCGCGGCTGCGGCTTCTTCGGCGGCGGTATCGTCGATCTCGCGATTGCCGGTGTTGCCGTCGTTGAGCAGCAGGGTTTCGGCATCGGGCGCCACTTCATGGACATCGATGCCCATGCCGTTGATCATGCCGATGATGTCTTCGATCTGCTCTGCGTCGACGATGTCGTCGGGCAGGTGATCGTTGACCTCGGCATAGGTCAGGTAGCCCTGTTCCAGGCCCTTGCTGATGAGTTGCTTGATTTCGGATTGCTGGGCTGGACGTTCGTTGGCCATGTGCGGCGCCACCGGTCTCTGAGTATGGTGAAGAGAACCTAGCATTATAACAGGGCACCGACCCCCGGGCCCTGCTTTCCTTATGCGTCAACTACTTGCGGGCGGCTCGCGTTCAGCGGCCTTCAAGCCCGAAGCAGGAAGGTGACCGGGCCATCATTGACCAGGCTGACAACCATATGGGCACCGAACTGCCCGGTTTCCACCCCGCCGGGGTGCTGCCGGCGACAGGTGTCGACCAGCTGGTTGAAGACCCGTTCAGCGGCCTCCGGCGCAGCCGCCGTGCTGAAGCTCGGGCGCATCCCGGCATCGGTATCGGCGGCCAGGGTGAACTGGCTGACCAGTAGCAGCCCGCCGCCGGCATCGGCCAAAGAACGGTTCATCTTGCCGGCATCGTCGGCGAACACCCGGTAACCGAGCAGCCGCTGGGTCATCCGCGCGACTTGTGCATCGCCATCCCCCGGCTGCACGCCGACCAGGGCCAACAGGCCGCCGCCGATCTGGCCCACGATCTGGCCATCGACCTCCACCGAGGCCCGGGTGACGCGCTGGATCAAGGCAAGCATGGGCGGGACGTCCGGAGAGGGGCCATCAGCATCGACGGCCGGGGGCCGGTTTGTCATCCGTCGGGGGCGTCCGGAGGATCGGTGCGGGCGAGGTTGAGCCGATCGACCGCTAGACTTGGGTCATGTCCGCCCAACGCCAGGCCCGTCTCCTCGTCGCCGCCACCCGCCTGCTGGGGGCGATGCCGTGGGCGGTGGTCTATCGGCTGGGCGACGGCATCGCCGCGCTGTGGCGGCTGGGCGATGCCCGCGAAAGCCGGGTCGCCCGCCGCAACCTGGAGCTGGCCTTCCCGCAGGTCACCGGCGACGAACGCGAGGCCCTGCACCGCCGCATCCTGCGGACGACCGCGCGCCAGGCGCTGGAGACGCTGAAGCTGTGGACCCGGCCGCCGGCGCAGAACCTGACCCTGCTCCGGCAGATCCACGGGGGCGAGCTCTACGACCAGGCACTGGCCGCCGGCCGCGGCGTGATCGTCGCCGCGCCGCACTTCGGCAACTGGGAGCTGCTCAACCAGTGGCTGGCCTCGCGCGGACAGATCGCGATCGTGTATCGCCCACCCGATTCGGCGGTCGGCGACGAATTCCTGCAGCAGGTCCGCGGCGTGGACAACGTACGCCAGGTCCGTGCCGAGGGCGCGGCCGTGCGCCAGCTGTGGAAGGTGCTCAAGGACGGCGGCGCGGTCGGCATCCTGCCCGACCAGCAGCCCAAGGCCGGCGACGGCGAGTTCGCGCCGTTCTTCGGCGTGCAGGCGCTGACCATGACCCTGCTGTCGCGCCTGGCCGAGCGCACCGGCGCGCCGGTGCTGATGGCCTGGTGCGAACGCATCGGCGACGGCCCCGGCTTCGACCTGCATATCGAACCGGCACCGGCGGCCATCGCCGCTGCCGACCCGGTCGCGGCGGTGACCTGCCTCAATGCCGAAGTCGAACGCATCACCCGGCGCGATCCGTCCCAGTACCAGTGGACCTACAAGCGCTACACCCTGCGCCCGCCGGGCAGCGGCCAGATCAACCCGTACGAACGGCGCGAATGGGCCAAGCGCCCGGCGTGATCGCGTCGCCGGGCGCGACCATCGATCTCCCATCGCACCGACCCGGCGCGCATCCGGCCGCGTGAACGCTTACGATCCGGTCAACCCATCGACCCGATGAACTCCGTGACCGAATCGCCGGCCATCACTCCTCCGCCCCTGCACGTGGGCCCCTTCGACGCCACCGCCCCGATCGACTGGCAGCCGCTGCCGCGGCGCGGCGCGCTGCTGTATGCGGCTAGCGCTGCGATCGGCTTCGCCATTCCGGCCGGTTTCGGCGTCGGCCTGCTCGCTCCCGCGCTGCTGGATGTGCCGCGACTGCCCACCGCCATCGCGGCTGCACTGGCCGGCCTGGCGCTGGGCGCCTTCGTCGGCCTGCTGCGCCATCGCCGGATCGGCTGGAAGCTCGATGCCGACGGCTTCGCCACCCGTCGCGGCGGCCTGTGGCGCACCGAAACCCTGGTGCCGGTCTCGCGCGTGCAGCACCTGGACCTGGAGCGCGGGCCGCTGGAGCGCAAGCTCGGCCTGGCCACGCTGGTGGTGCACACCGCCGGCACGCGCATGGCCGCGGTGAAGCTGCCGCTGCTGGCGCTGGACGACGCCGAAGCGCTGCGCGCGCACCTGGCCCGCCAGGTCGAAGCCGACGACGCGCTGTGAGCGACTCGTCCATTTCCGCGCCCGCCGCCGCGTCGGCCGAACAGCGCCTGCACCCGTGGTCGTGGCTGTTCGTGCTGCTGCAGCAGCTGCGCCAGTTCATCGTGCCGTTGATCGTGTTGCTGTTCGCCGGCCGCCGCAACGGGCCGGGCGGCGACTTCGCCGACTGGGCGCCGCTGATCGGCGTCGGCGTGCTGGTGGTGGTGTCGGTGCTGCAGTATTTCACCTATCGCTACCGGATCGGCCGCGACGGCATCACCATCCGCAGCGGCCTGCTGCAACGCTCGCAGCGTGAGATCCCGTTCGCGCGGATCCACAACGTCGGCCTGCACCAGTCGCTGCTGCACCGGTTCTTCAAGGTCGCCGAAGTGCGGCTGGAATCGGCCGGCGGACAGAAGCCCGAGGCGCACATGCGCGTGTTGGGCATGGACGATGCATTGGCGCTGGAGCGCCTGGTGCGCCACCGCGGCAGCGAGGCTGCGATCGCAGGTGCTGACGGCGCCGATGCGGCCGCGCCCGTTTTCGACGACACCCGCACGCTGCTGGCGCTGCCTACGTCCGAAGTGGTGCGGCTGGGACTGGTATCCAACCGCGGCATGATCGTGTTCGCTGCCGGCTTCGGCCTGCTGTGGCAGATGTTTCCCGACGAGCGCCTGATCGCGCGCGTGGCCGAGGACTCGTTCCGCGAGGCGGCCGGCTATGCCGGACACCTGCACATGGGCTGGATGGGTACCGCCAGCGCGGTGATGGCGGTCATCGGCGTGTTCGTGTTCCTGCTGCGCCTGCTGTCGGTGGCGCTGGCATTGAGCCAGTACCACGGCTTCCGCCTGAGCGAGAGCCAGCGACGGCTCACCGTCGAACGCGGCCTGTTCGCGCGGATGCGCACCAGCGTGGCGCCACGCAGGATCCAGGCCTGGTTCCTGCAGGAAACGCTGCTGCACCGCTGGTTCGGGCGACGCAGCCTGCGCATCGACACGGCCACCGGCGGCCGCGAGGACGACCCGCGCAAGCTGCGCGAACTGGCCCCGATCGCCACGCCCGACAACTGCGACGCCCTGGCCGCGCACCTGCTGCCTGGCGCGGCCTGGCCGCCGGCGCACTGGCAGCCGCTGCCGCGCAATGCGTGGTGGCGGGTGTTCGCCTCGAGCGCTCCCTGGAACCTGCTGCTGGCCGGCGTGCTGACCTGGCAGCTGGGCGCGTGGGGCCTGCTGGTGCTGCTGTGGCTGCCGTGGTCGGCATATGCGGCCTGGCGCCAGGCCGGTCGGCTGGGCTACTCGATCGACGCGCGGCTGGTGGCGGTGCGCGGCGGCTGGTGGTCGCGCTGGTGGCGTTTTGCCGAGGTCGACAAGCTGCAGGCGCTGCGCCTGCAGCGCTCGCCGATGGACCGCTGGCTGGGCACCGCGTCGCTGTGGATGGACACCGCCGGTGCCGGCGCGATGTCGCCGCCGCTGCGGATCCGCTTCCTGCCCGAAGACGAAGCGCGCGCGCTCTACGCGCAGCTCGGCCGCACCCTGGCCTCGCGCCGGCTGCACTGGTGACGGTGCCGCCGGCACATGCCGGCGGTCGCCTGCTTCAGACCCGCGCCGGACCCCAGTAGCCGATCCGCTTGCGCAGCTTGAGCTTGCGCCACAGGTTCATCGGCTTGGGCTTGCGGCTGCGCCCGCCGGCGGCGACGAAGGCGTCGATCGCATCGAGCACGCGCTCGCTGGAATGCCCGTCGCGATACGGATGCAGCTCATCGGCGAACCGGCGAACGGCCGCCATCAGCTCCGGCGGCCGCGACAGCGCGCGGCGGATCGCCGGCTCGAACTGCGCCGGATCATCGATATCGATCAGCTGCGGCCCGGGGCGGCGGTTCTTGAACGTCACCACCGGCTTGTAGGTCAGCAGGAATTCGTTGAGCGCCGACGAAGTGTCCGAGCACATCAGGTCCACCTGGCCGAACAGGTCGAGGATGTTGTCGTTCTCGGCGAAGCTCAGGTACTCGTTCTGCAGCGCCTTGTACTTGGCGACCACCTCCGGATCCATCTTCGGGTGGAAGGTCACGATCCAGCGCCACTCGCCGGTGCGCGACAGGCGCGCAATCTCGTCGTACAGCACGGGCGCTGCGCTCCACGAAGGCGAGAACGTGGAGTGGTAGAGGATCACCGGCGGCTGCCGCACCGGCTCGGGCGCATCGCCCAGCTGCGCCATGAACGGATCGATCTTGGGGAAGCCGGTCTCGGTCACCGCGAAGTGGCCCAGCTCCCTGGACAACCGGCCGAAGGCGGCGGTGTCGCGCGGGCCGGTGGTGCAGTACAGGTCGAAGAAGCCGCGGATATAGATGTGTCGCGGCTTGCCCGCATCGAAGCCGTGGAAGGTCTCGACCTTCACTCCCGGGAAGAAGTGCGGCACCGCGTTGGACGAGGTGATCACCGCGTAAGGATTCCAGGCGCGCACCTGGTCCACGCTCAGCAGGGTCTCGTCCGGATTGAGGTCTTCCGCGCCCGGGCCGTCGAAGAACCAGGCGGTCTGGTCGCCCCGGGCGCGGATCGCGGCCTGGATCGGGCGCAGGATCGCCAGTGCGTAACGCTCGGATCCGTAGAGCAGGTAGTGTTTGGGCACGTCGCACTCCTGTGCGCGGGGACCGGGCGATTATCGCACCGGCACGCACGCCGCCGGGTAGGCCCTGCTAGGCTTTGCGCACCTTCCGTGCCGTGTTCCGCCGCATGACCGCCGACCGCCACGCCGCCGACATCTCCGCCGCCGCCCCGACCCGGGCCGCGCTGTCGGCCTGCATCATCGCCTTCAACGAAGCCGACCGGATCGGCGACTGCCTGGCGTCCCTGGCGTTCTGCGACGAGATCGTGGTGGTCGACTCCGGCTCCACCGATGGCACGCGCGAAGTCGCGCAGCGCGCCGGCGCGCGCGTGCTGGTGCGGCCGTTCGACGGCTTCCGCAGCCAGAAGCAGTTCGCCGTCGACCAGTGCGCGCACGACTGGGTGCTGAGCCTGGATGCGGACGAACGCGTCGACGCGCGCCTGCGCGCAGCGATCGAGGCCGAGCGCGATGGCGGCTTCATCCGCGCCGCCGGCTACCGCTTCGCGCGGATGTCGGAATACTACGGTCGATTCCTGCGCCATGGCACCGCCTATCCGGACCGGGTGCTGCGCCTGTTCGACCGCCGCCGCGGCGGCTGGCGCGGCGATCGCGAGATCCACGAAGCGGTGTCGGTCGACGGACCGGTCGCGCTGCTGGCCGGCGACCTGCTGCACCATCCGTTCCGCTCCTTCATGCAGCTGCTGGACAAGAAGCAGCGCTACGCGCGGATGATGGCCGAGCACGATTTCGCCCGCGGCAAGCGCGCCACGCTGGGCAAGCTGGTGCTGGCGCCGGCCTGGCGTTTCTTCCGCGGCTTCGTGCTCAAGGCCGGCTTCCTCGATGGCTGGGCCGGGCTGATCGAGTCCTTCGTCAGCGCCAACTACGTGCGGCAGAAGACGGTCATGTTATGGCTGCTGCAGAACGGCCAGCCGCTGGTCGATCCGCCGCGCAAGGACGTCCCGTAGGTGAGGCAAGCCCCGCTCTACAGCGGCGGCGCCGCCAGCTCGCGCGCGTCCAGGTAGCCGTCCTTGTTGGCGTCCTGGCGCACGAAGCGCTCGGCCAGGCGCCGGCGGTGTTCTTCCAGCGCGATCGGCTTGCCCTTGCCGCCAGGCAGCTCGGCGGTGCTGAGCACGCCGTCGCCGTCGGTATCCATGCGCTCGAACGCATAGCTCATCCAGGCCACGTACTCGGCCAGCGAGATGCGTCCGTCGCCGTCGATGTCCATCCGCACCAGGTAGTCGCCGGTGCGTTCGACCTGCGCGACGGCGCTGCCGGCCACCAGCAACCCCGCACAAAGCAGCAGGCCCGGACGCGGACGTCCGGGCCTGTGCGAAAGCAGTGCGTGGAGGCCGATGCCGGGCATCAGTGCGCCAGCGCGTAGCCCTTCAGGCGCATCGAATATTCCTGCAGGGCGCGGATGCCGCTGGCTTCCGCTTCCTGGCACCAGGCCTGGAGGTGGCGCAGGCGTTCGGCCGCATCGTGGCTGCGCGCTTCCAGCAGCGCCGCCAGGCGCGCGCGGTGTTCGACCAGCGCCTGGATCCGCGGCCGCTGCGACACCCACGAGCGCAGCTGTTCGCGGGCATCGGGCTTGAGCCAGCGGCCGTCGTCGACCAGGCCGCGGCGCATGCGCCGCGGCAGCAGTTCGCGCAGCTTGGCGCCAGCGGCGGCCGCTTCCTCGCGCAGCGCCGGCTTGAGCACGTTGCGCTGGTAATCGGTCATGGCCTGGAAGCGGTGCGACAGCAGCGCGCGCAGCGTCTCGGTGTCGGGCACGGCGATGTTCGGGCGGATGTCCAGGCTGGGCGCCACGCGCAGCACCTTGGCCAGGCCGACCTTCTCCAGGCCCTTGATCGCGGCCCAGCCGATGTCGAACTCCCAGCGCCGCATCGAGAAGCGCGCCGAGCTCGGGAACGCGTGGTGGTTGTTGTGCAGCTCTTCGCCGCCGATCCACACGCCCCACGGGGTGAGGTTGGTCGAGGTGTCGGCCGACTCGAAGTTGCGGTAGCCCCACCAGTGGCCCAGGCCGTTGACCACGCCGGCGGCCCAGAACGGGATCCACGCCATCTGGATCGCCCACAGCGCCAGGCCCATCAGGCCGAACAGGCCGAGGTTGACGAACAGCAGCACGACCGGGCCGAGGTTGGCGTGCGGGGTGTAGAGATGACGCTCGATCCAGTCTTCCGGCGCACCCTTGCCGTACTGCTCGATCGAAGGACGGTCGGCGCGCGCCTCGCGGTACAGCTCCACGCCTTCCCAGAACACCTTGCCGATGCCGCGGGTCTGCGGGCTGTGCGGATCCTCTTCGGTCTCCACCTTGGCGTGGTGCTTGCGATGGATGGCCACCCACTCGCGGGTGATCATCGAGGTGGTCAGCCACGTCCAGAAACGGAAGAAGTGGTTCAGGGCCGGATGGAAATCCACGCCGCGATGGGCCTGGCTTCGGTGCAGATACAAGGTCACCGAGAAGATGGTCAGCTGGGTGAAGACCAGCAGCACGGCGAGCATGCCCCACCAGCCCAGGCCGGCCACGCCGGAGACGAGGAAATCGATCAGTAAATCGGACATCGCAGACAAGCCCCGGGCAATCGTGAAGACGCGCGGGAAGTGCCCGCGTGGGGACATGATGGGGCCTGATCCGGCAAACTTCACCTGTCCGTCGCGTATGGTGTTCATCTGCGGCGTCCGAGCCAGGAAACCCCGCCGCCGATGCCCTCTTCCGCCCCCCTTTCCACGCAGGACGCCTCGCCCGGCGCAGCGCCGGACGCCGCCCGCCCGCCGCTGATCGAACTGGACCGCGCCAGCGTCATCCGCGGCCAGGTCCGGGTCCTGCACGAACTCTCCCTGCGCATCGACCAGGGCCAGCACACCGCCGTGCTCGGCGCCAACGGCTGCGGCAAGTCGACCCTGATCAAGCTGATCACCCGTGAGCTGTACCCGCTGGCCCGTGCCGGCGGCCCCCCGCCGGTACAGGTACTGGGGCAGGCCCGCTGGCAGGTGGACCGGCTGCGCTCGCAGCTGGGGATCGTGACCGGCGACTTCGGCGCCCACCTGGCCGACATGCCCCAGCTGACCGCCGAGGAGGCGGTGCTCAGCGGCCTGTTCGCCTCCTTCGTGGTGCCGCCGTTCCGCGAGATCAGCGACGACATGCGCGAGCGGGCGATCGAGGCGCTGGACCGCGCCCATGCCCTGCCGCTGCGCCGGCGCCTGTACGCCGAGCTGTCCACCGGCGAAGCCCGCCGCGTGCTGATCGCCCGCGCCCTGGTCAACCGCCCGCAGGCGCTGCTGCTGGACGAACCGGGTACCGGCCTGGACCTGGTCGCGCGCGGCCACCTGCTGGCGATGCTGCGCACGCTGGCCCGCCAGGGCGTGACCCTGGTGCTGGTCACCCACCACATCGAGGAAATCGTGCCGGAGATCGAGCGGGTGGTCGTGCTGCAGGCCGGTCGCGTGCTGGCCGACGGCCCGCGCCGCGCCACCCTGACCGGCGAGCTGCTGTCGCAGGCCTTCGGCGGCCCGGTGCGGGTCTGGCAGGAAGACGACCTGCACGGCCACGCCCACTACCTGGCCACCGCCGGGAGCTGACCGTGCCCGAACTGCCCGAAGTCGAGACCACCCGCCGCGGCCTGGCCCCGCACGTGGAAGGGCGGCGGATCACCGGCGTGGTCCTGCGCCGCCCGGACCTGCGCTGGCCGATCCCCGACGAGATCCGCGAGCAGCTGCCCGGCCGCCGCATCGCCGCGGTACGCCGTCGCGCCAAATACCTGCTGATGGACACCGACGCCGGCGACAGCGCACTGCTGCACCTGGGCATGTCCGGGATGCTGCGCGTGCTGCCGGGCGACACGCCGGCCGGCACCCATGACCACGTCGACCTGGTCCTGGATTCCGGGCGCGTGCTGCGCTTCACCGACCCGCGCCGCTTCGGCAGCCTGCTCTGGCAACCGGCCGGCACCGAACACGAACTGCTGCGCGGCCTGGGCCCGGAACCGCTGTCGGACGACTTCGACGGCGACTGGCTGTTCGAACGCAGCCGCGGCCGCAGCGCGCCGGTGAAGACCTACCTGATGGACCAGAAGATCGTGGTCGGCGTGGGCAACATCTACGCTGCCGAAAGCCTGTTCCGCGCCGGCATCTCGCCCCAGCGCGCGGCCGGCAGGGTCTCGCGCGAACGCTACGCCGCCCTGGCCGGCGCGGTCCGCGACATCCTCGCCTACGCCATCACCCGCGGCGGCACGACCTTGCGCGATTTCCTCAGCCCCGATGGCGCGCCCGGCTATTTCGAGCAGGAGCTGTCGGTCTACGGCCGCGGCGGCGAAACCTGCCCCACCTGCGGCACCGCCCTGCGCGAAGCCAGCATCGGCCAGCGCGCCAGCGTCTGGTGCCCGCGCTGCCAGCGCTGAGGCCGCAGCCGACGCTGTTGCGGTAATTGGCCCGACGCTTCTCACCGCGCCCACCCGCCACGCCCGCCAGCTCCGTTGCGATGCCCCTTGGGGCGAGCAAGGAGGAGGCGCCGGGCTCTTCGGCGCCGGGGGACATTCGCCCCTAGGGGTATCGCGACGGAGCCCTCCGCCAGCGCAAAGCCGCACCCGGCAGCCCTCTTCAAAGATCGCCATTCCACGCCCGCCAGACGCCGCTATCCCCGGCATACATCATGCCAACCGCCCCCCGGCGCCAGTGACGGCCCGCAACGCCAAAAGCCGTTATATTCGGCCCCTTGCCGCGGTCATGGAGATGACGATGGCTGATACACCCGAAAGCTCCCCCGAGATCACCGTGTGGCTGGACGCCGCCCGGGGCGGGGACCGCCAGGCGCTTGATCGCGTCCTGGGCACGCTTTACCAGGAACTCCACACCCTTGCCCGCCGGCAACTGTCGGGCCAGCAGAACAACACCCTGGACCCGACCTCGCTGGTCCACGAGTCGTACCTCAAGCTCGTCGGCGCCAGCAACGGCGCCCGCTTCGAGGACCGCGCCCACTTCTTCGCCTATGCCGCCTCGGCCATGCGCAGCGTCGTTGTCGACTACGCCCGCAACCGCATGGCCCGCAAGCGCGGCGGCGACCTCAAGCGCGTCGCCGAAATCCCCGAGGAAGCCGAGAGCAGCCTGCGCCTGGACGAGAACCTGCTCGCCCTGGACACCGCGCTCGAACGGCTGGCCGCAGTCGACGAAAAGCTGGCCCGGGTGGTGGAGCTGCGCTACTTCGCCGGACTGTCCGAGCAGGAGATCGCCGAGCTGCTCGACCGCTCCGAGCGCAGCGTGCGCCGCGACTGGCAGAAGGCGCGCCTGTTCCTGCTCGCCGCGATGCGCGAAGACTGACCACCCAAGGGAGCCGGGAACCCATGGACGCCGAGCGCTGGCAACGCCTGTCGCCGCTGCTCGACGCCCTGCTCGACCTGCCGCCGTCCGGGCGCATGGACGAACTGGAACGCCTGCGCGCGCAGGATCCCGCGCTGGCCGGTGAGCTGGAAGCCCTGCTCGCCACCGAAGACACCGACGCCGACTTCCTCCACGACCCGCTGCCCGGCACCCGCCCGCCCTCGCGCGAAGGCACCCGGCTGGGGCCGTACCAGCTTGAGCGTTTGCTCGGCGAAGGCGGCATGGGCCAGGTCTGGCTGGCCGAGCGCGCCGACGGCCTGTACCGGCGCCAGCTGGCGCTGAAGCTCCTGCGTCCGGGCTACGCCGATCCGAACCTGCGCCTGCGCTTCTCCCGCGAGCGCGAAATCCTCGCCCGCCTGCAGCATCCCAACATCGCCCGCCTGCTCGACGCCGGCATCGGCGAAGGCGACCAGCCCTACCTGGTGCTGGAGTACGTGGAAGGCGTGCCGCTGACCGACTACTGCCGCGAGCATTCGCTGCCGGTGGAAGCGCGCCTGCACCTGTTCCTGCAGGTGTGCGCGGCGGTACGCCACGCGCACGCCAACCTGATCGTGCACCGCGACCTGAAGCCGTCGAACATGCTGGTGGCCGCCGACCAGGAAGTGCGGCTGCTGGACTTCGGCATCGCCAAGCTGCTCGATCGCGACGGCACCGACGCCACCCACGCCCGGACCGAAGTGCGCGCCTTCACCCTGCACTACGCCGCGCCCGAACAGGTGCGCGGCGAACCGGTCAGCACGCTCACCGACGTCTACTCGCTGGGCGTGGTGTTGTACGAACTGCTGGCCGGCGACAAACCGTATCGCCTGCGCCGGCAAAGCGATGCCGAATGGGAGCGCGCGATCCTGGAAGTCTCGCCGCCGCGGCCCTCGGTGGCGGTGCAGCGCCTGGCCGAAGTCGGCCAGATCGAGCAGGGGCAGGCGCGCAAGCTCGCACGGCGCCTGCGCGGGGACCTGGACAACATCGCGCTCAAGGCGCTCAACAAGATCCCGGGCAAGCGCTACGGCTCGGTCGAAGCGCTGTCGCGCGACATCGAGCGGCACCTGGAAGGCCGGCCGGTCGAAGCGCGTCCGCCGCGGATCGGCTACCAGCTGCAGAAATACCTGCAGCGCCATCGCTGGGGCGTGGTCACCGGCTCGCTGGCCATGCTCACCCTGCTGGCCGCGCTGGGCCTGGCGCTGTGGCATGCGGTCGAAGCCCGCCACGAAGCGGCGCGCGCGCAGGCGCTGCAGCGTTTCGTGCTGGGCCTGTTCGACCACGCCGGCGGCGCACAGCGCAGCCAGGGCATGGCCATGCGCGAACTGCTCTCCGCCGGTGCGCGGCGCGGGGAGAGCGAACTGGAAGGCCAGCCGCGCGCGCGCGCCGAACTGCTGGGCGTGATCGCGCGCCTGTACATCGGCATCGGCGATTACCGCGAGGCGCTGGCGCTGTCCGAGCGCCAGCTGCGCCTGCTCGAGGGCGACGACGGTGCGCCCGACGGCCTGCTGCTGGATGCGGCCAGCCAGCACGGCCGCGTGTTGCGCCTGCTCAGCCGCTCGCAGGAGTGCATCGAGCGCATGCAGCCGTTGGCCGGCACCGCGCTGCGCCTGCAGCAGGACCTGCCGCAGCAGTCGGCCGATTTCAGCCTGCAGTTCGGCCGCTGCAAACGCATGCTCGGCGAACCGCTCGCGGCGCGGCAGTGGTACGAGCGCGCGATCGCGATCCGCCGCGATGTGTTGCGCGATGACGCCGGCGTGGCCGAAGGCATGATCGACCTGGCCTCGATGGAGGCCGACGCCGCGCGCACGGACGCGGCGATCGAACAGTTCCTGGCCGCGCAACGGCAGCTGCGTTCGCGCCTGGGCGACCGCCACCCGCTGATGGTCGACCTCCAGCGCAGCCTGGGCGTGCTCTACCTGGACCGCGGCCAGGCGCAGGAGGCCGAAGCCACCTTGCGCTCGGGTCTGGCGCTGGCGCTGGAACTGCATGGACCCAACCACCCCTCGACCCTGGCCGTGCGCCGCCAGCTCGGCCTGGCCTACCTCAAGCTGGGCCGCCTGGCCGAAGCCGAGCAGGCGCTGCTTGCCCAGCACGGGCCGACCGAGAGCGCGCTGGGCCCGCGCCATCGCGAGACCGCTTTGAGCCTGGACGCCCTGGGCCGGCTGGCGCTGGAGCGCGGCGACACCGCCGCGGCGCTGTCGGCACTCACCCGCGCGGTCGACATCTGGCGCCAGCCCGATGGCCGCTACCTGCTCGACTACGGCCTGGCCGACCTGGCCCAGGCGCAGCTGGCCGCCGGCGATGCTTCCGAGGCGCTCGATACGCTGGCCGAAGCGCGCCAGCGCCGCGCCGCACGGCTGGGCGCCAGCCATCCTGCGGTCGGCGACCTGGACCGGACCATGGGCCAGATGCTGCTCGATGCCGGCCAGGCCGATGCCGCACGCCCGTGGCTGGAGCGCGGCTACCAGCTCACCGAAGTCGGCTACGGCCCGGACGATCCGCGCACCCACCAGGCGCAGCTGGCGCTGGTGCGGCTGCAGGCGCTCGACGGCGACAGCGTCGGCCTGATGCGCTTCGCCGACGGCCTGCCCGAGGAGGCCTCGCTGGCGCCACTGCGCTGGGAAGCCCAGGCGTTCGCCGCGCAGGCGGCCTGCCGCGACGGCGACGTGCACACCGGCACGCGCCAGCTGCAAGTACTGGAGGAACAGCTGCGCCAGGCCCGGCCGGAAGGCGGCAGCCTGCCGCGCGAAGTCGCCCGCCTGGCAAGCACTTGCAGCGGGTCGATCGCCAGCCGGCGCTGAACGGAACCCTGGCCGCCCCGGGTCGCGCGGCGGCTGCTATGCGTAAGATGACGCGCTCCCCGCACACATGACGCGCCATGCAACGACGCCAGTTCCTGACACGGGCTTCCGCCGCCCTGGCCGCCCTCGGCCTGCCGCTTCCGCTGCTGGAGGCGCTGGCCAGCCCGCTGCCGCTGGGCGAGCGCCATCCGTTCGACTACGCCTGGCTCAAGGGCCATGCCCGTGCACTGGCCGCCCGCCCGTTCTCGCCGCGCAGCGACGTGCTGCCGCCGCCGATCGCGGCGCTCAACTGGGACCAGTACCAGTCCATTGGTTTCCGCCAGGACCACGCGTTGTGGGGCGATGTGGCCGGCTCGAAATTCCAGGCCAAGTTCTTCCACCTGGGCATCTATTTCAAGCGCCCGGTACGCATGTTCGAGGTCGCTTCCGGCCAGGCGCAGGAACTGGCCTACGACCCGGCGATGTTCGATTTCGGCAAGAGCGGGCTGAAGGGCAAGAAGCTGCCCAAGGACCTGGGTTTCGCCGGCTTCCGCCTGAACTCGCCCGACGACATCCGCCGCGACTGGGCCGCCTTCCTGGGCGCCAGCTATTTCCGCGCGGTCGGTTCGAGCATGCAGTACGGCCTGTCCGCGCGCGGCCTGGCGATCGATACCGGCATGCCGCGGCCTGAGGAATTCCCCGACTTCACCGCCTTCTGGCTCGAGCGGCCGGCGCCGGGCTCGGAGACGGTGGTGGTCTACGCGCTGCTGGATTCGCCCAGCGTGGCCGGCGCCTACCGCTTCGCGATCACCAAGGGCGAACCGCTGGTGATGGACGTGGACGCGGCGCTGTATCCGCGCAAGGAAATCGAACGCATCGGCATCGCGCCGGCCACCAGCATGTACCAGGTCGGCGAAAATGACCGGCGCATGGACTGGGACTGGCGCGCCGAAATCCACGACACCGACGGGCTGGCGATGCACAGCGGCAACGGCGAGTGGATCTGGCGCCCGCTGGGCAATCCGGCGCACCTGCGCTTCAACGCGTTCGCCGACGACAACCCGCGCGGCTTCGGCCTGCTGCAGCGCGACCGCAACTTCGACCATTACCAGGACGACGGCGTGTTCTACGAGAAGCGCCCGAGCCTGTGGGTCGAACCGAAGCACGGCTGGGGTCGCGGCTCGGTGCAGCTGGTGGAGATCCCCACCATCGACGAAACGTTCGACAACATCGTCGCGTTCTGGAATCCCGAATCCAAGCCGCAGCCGGGCCAGGAACTGCTGTACGGCTATCGCCTGTACTGGGGCGAGCAGCCGCCGGTGCAGCCGACCCTGGCGCAGACCGTGGCCACGCGCACCGGCCTGGGCGGGGTGATCGGCTTCAAGCGCGAACACTTCTCGCAGCGCTTCGCGGTGGACTTCGCCGGCGGCGAACTGGCCGCGCTGGCCAGGCAGAATGCGACGGTCGAAGCCGTGGTGGAAACCAGCCGCGGCCGCATCGACACCGTGTCCGCCCGCCCGCTGCACGCGATCGAAGGCTACCGGGCGATGTTCGACGTCTATCCCGACGACGACTCCACCAGCCAGCTCGACCTGCGCCTGTACCTGCGCCACGAAGGCCGCGCGCTCAGCGAAACCTGGCTGTACCAGTGGAATCCGCCGCCGGTGTCCGAGCGCCGGCTGTACTGACGCGGCGTACGGCGGACGGGTTGGCGATGGGGTAATGCGCTGTGCCGGTTCGCCTCGAACGCGAGGCTTGCTGCTCCTGGCACAAGGCGCTCTGCTTCAAGCGCGAAGCTTTTTGCTTCAGGCATCGGGCACCCCGCTCCACGCGCAAGGCTTCTTGCCTTGCGCGCAAGCCTCGGACCTCCAATCGCAAGGCTTTTTGCTTTGTGCGCAAAGCAGGAAGCCTTGCGAATGCAGTTTTGGATTTCAAGCACAAAGCACATCGGCTTGCGCGCAAGGCTTTCCGGGCTGCGCATGCGACTGAAAGCCGTGCGAAAGGTGTGCCTGGAGTCACTGCGCCGCGAAACGTGTTGCAGACGCAAAGCATGAAGCCTTGCGCGCAAGCCAAGAAGCGCTGCGATTGGAGAAAAAAGCTTTGCAGCTTCAGCGTGGCGCCTTGAGCGACCGTCGATGCAGGCGATCGTCACGCGCATCGCACGGGATTGCCGCACCGCGTGCGTGGCGATGGTACCGGCCCGCCCGACGCGGCGATCACAAGCGCATCAGCACCGTGACCCGGATTTCGCCCGGATCGACGCCATGCCTGGAGGCAGCCGTTGCGCGGACCTGGGCGAGAAGGCCCGCCGGGTCGAAGCGCTGGTCAGGCGACTGATCCCAGGTCAGGGCGAACTGCCCAAAGGCGACCGCCTGCCCGCAACTGAAAACTTCGTAGTCCACGAAGTAGTGGCGGTCCATGACCGAGGCCTACGTGCCCACGTGGTAGCGCGAGCCGCAGTCCGCGCAGCCCAGGTGGTCCAGGGCCCAGGCCATTCCCAGGGTAAAGCCCTGCGCCATGAAGCCATGGACCACGCCGAGACGATTGGGCGGAGGATCGTGCAGCTCCGCTTCCCTGGCATCGGGTGGATCGCCGTGTATCTCCACGAACGGGACGTGCAGGGCGCGCAATGCCGCGTGGACCCTTGCATCGTCCAGGCCCGCTCCCGGTTCGACCAGAACGACCTCCGGTCGCTCGCGATCCAGCAGTGCGATGGCATCGACCAGTTCGGATACGCATGCACAGGAACGGATGGACAGGCTCTTGCCTGCACTAGTCGCGCTGTCCACCAGGGAGGCGATCACGGCCGGATGCAGGGACGGGGTAAGCGACCCGCTCGCGCCGCAGGGCGTCTTTGCCGGGCCGCGAATGACCACGATCGACATGGCTCAGGCCTCCACCGATCGCTCGCCGTGGCCGGCAACGCCTTCCTGGCGGTTGCGCATCCGGCGCAGCACCATGCCGAAGGCGATCGCGTAACCCTGGGTGATGTCCCGCGTGGCCACGATGATCGCCGATGCGAAATGGCTTGCGCGCACGCGGCTCTCCAGGTCGCAGCCGGAACGGTCGTGGATCTCGATGTAGGGCGCGCCCAGGTCGTTCAGCGCATCACGCAGGTCGAGCTCGTGGCGCGCGCAATCCAGCGCATCCAGGCCACCGCTGTCCAGCAGCACGACGTCCACGCCATTGGCACGGGACTGCCGCAGGCAACGCGCCAGGCCGGTGGCCGAGTCGCACGTGCTCACGCACAGGCTGGAGCCGAGGTGGCGAATCTTTACCGCAAGCTCGCGCAGCAGGTCGGGCGGAACATGCGATTGCGTGGCCGGCGGGCGTCGCGGGCCTTGGATCAACAGGACGGACATGGCGGGAGGTGGCAGGAACCGTGGGTTCGGTAGCCGCCACGGTAGGCGCCAGGCGCGTAAAGGCTCTATCGATTCGCCGCCCCGGGCCATAAAGCCGTCGTAACGCGATCGACGCCAAGGCCAGCGATCCCGCCCGATTGCCTGCTGGCCGCTTGCCTCATCCTGTGTGCGAACGGAGGTGGCGGCTCAACTCGCGCGACGCTACCGGGACGCTATCGGCCCGCGACCGATAGCACCTGCGACGGGCGCGAGGGGCGGGGCCAGAACCGCGCAACGAGCATCGCCGCCAGTACCCCCACCACCAGGCTGAGCTCCAGCGCGTACGCGAACCACGGCCGCTGGAAGGCAAGGTCCAGTGTGTAGCCGAACCACAGCGGTGCCAGCACGTGGATCGTGAGCAGCACGCCTGCCAGGAACGCGAGTGCGGACCCGATGGTGGCGGCCACGAAATGGCGGAACGCGAGCAGCAAGGCCATGAAGGCAGGCAGGCCGAGACCCAGGCCATAGGTCACGACGACGTCCCACAGGAACAGGCCGGTATCGATCGATCCGGCCTGCTTGAACCAGGAGAAGAAACCCGCCGGCGCTGCCAATGCAGCGCTGATGGGCATGACGAACAGGGCGATGATGCCGACCACCGCACCCAGCACCAGGCACAACGACTTCTGCGCGAGATTGGAACGCAACATGAAACCCCCTGAGTGGCTGGATACCCGACACGCTCTACCCTATCGGCGATCGGCAAGGCGTGGAAACGAATGGATCTGACGCCGGCTACATCCCCGACGCCGGCTCCCACAACTCTATCTTGTTGCCTTCCGGATCGATCACCCAGCCGAACTTGCCCTGTTCGGAGCTGTCGGTCCTGTCCAGCACGTTGCAGCCTTCGCTCCGGAGAACGGCAAGCAGCGCATCCAGGTTCTCGACCCGGTAATTGATCATGAAGGTCGCGGTGCCCGGCTGCATGTAGTCGGTGTCATGTGCGAACGGGCTCCAGACGGTCATGCCCGGCTCGCTGCCTTCACCACCCCAGGGGAACAGCGCGCCGCCCCAGTCGGTCACGTCGAGACCGAGGTGTCGCTTGTACCAGGCGCTCAGGGCCTTCGGGTCCGCCGCCTTGAAGAAGATGCCGCCGATTCCGGTTACACGCCTCATGGGAAGTCCTCCTGGGTTCTTGCTGACGTCACTCTTCCGTACTGCCAAGCCGGGTCCGCAAAGCGGGCTCGGTTCATTAGGATTGCCGGCCCTCACTTCGCCATGTACCTGTCGAACTGCTCGATGTAGTCATCCAGGTGCTCCTCCAGCATCTTGGTGTACTGCGCAACGTAGTAGTCGCGAATGTCTTCACGCCCCTCGACCAGGACATCCTTCGAATCGCACTTGCACGCGGCGACATACACATTGAAGCGTGCAGCCCCGTAGAGGAAGGACGCGCTGACCTTGCCGCGCACGACATCTTCCGTCTGACCGTTGGCCAGTCGGATATGGGCGTCCGCCCGATCATAGAAGTGTTCGTCTGCTTCAATGGCCATGACGTTTCCTATGGAATCCAATGCTTGGGCTGGGCGACCGGCGAAGCCGGTACGGCCCTGATGAACTGTCGGCGCCACTCACGGCATACCTGCTCCTACTGTGGCTCTGACCGGAATGCCGGCAGGGTCGAACCCCTCCAGGCAGAACACATTGATGCCGAAGTAGTCTGGCGTAACGCGCTTTCGATGGAATGGGTAGATGCCGCACGTCTTGCAGAAGTAGTGCTCCGCCGTATTGGTGTGGAACCGGTAGGTCGTCAGGGATTCGCTACCGCTGATGAGCCTGAACGCACTCTCATGCACCTTGACCATCAACGCGTTCTTTCGCCTGCAGATCGAGCAGTCGCAAGTCGTCAACTCGGGAAAGTCGCTCACGATCTCGAAGCGGACCGCGCCGCAGTGGCAACTTCCAGGATAGGTACGTGATTGTCCCGACATGGATCCCTCTCTACAGGAGTCGATGCCTGAGTCAAGCCGACCCGCTAAACGGGATCGGCTTGAACAGGGCATTGATCGGCGCAAGGCGCAGCACCCACCGGCTGCGCCCATGAACCTCACATATGGAGTACGCCCAGTGAAACGCCCAGCAGCAAGAACAGTGCGCCGGTGATGTTGAGCCAGAAGTAGGCCTCGACCTTCCATCGGTGCCGTGGCGAAATCTTGCTCCGCGCCTTCCACAAGTGCCAGAACAGGAAATCGTTGGTAGTAGGAAACGTATCGCCAAGGAGTGCCGCTGCCTCCGGGTCTTCGTCCATCGTGCTGAAAATCACAATTCTCACCGCGAAAGCAGCGGCGAGTGCCGAGATAGCGATGACGATGATTTCGATCATCCAGAGAGCCGCCTAACGCCTGGGTTCGGCAACGCCGTGCAGTGGCGTCTGATTGAATGAATTCTTAAGCGGCTGGCCGTGAGGGCTTCACGGCTCGGCTTTGCCGCCACCACGTAGAGATTACCCCGGTTGCTGCGCCGCCAACGAGACCAAGTGCAGCTGCGTCCAGTGCGGAACCCACCAGCAGCCCAACCAGGACCGCGACGGAAAGCCATTGAAGTCGCAGCGCAGGTTGGTAGGCAGTCACAAGCAAGCCGATGCCGGCAAGAAGGAGACCGGAAGCTACAGAGAGCTCGCCGGAGTGCCTGAGATCGTCGGCGTAAGTAAAGAAGCCGATGGCGCCTGCCACGGACAGGCAGAGGCCGATGACGACTGGCGCCTTATGTTCCATCTGACTGTCTCGAACGCCTAACGCCCGAGCAAACCGACCCTCGAGGCGGAGTCGGCTTGAACGAATTGTCAGGCATGCTGCCGCTCTTCAAAGTGCGCATTCTCGAGGGCGAGAATCGCCGAGGTTATTGCGGGATGCCGCTTGACCCAGATCGCCCCCAGGTAGTCTGCAACCGAGCGGCCATCCAGCTCCTGCTCCAGCAGACCCAGAGACGTCGCTTGAAGGAGACCGTGAGCAGCATTCATTACATGCTCTGCGATGTCCGCTTGATGCCCGACCTCTGAAGCAAGCCATTCGCGCTGGATCGCCGAGATCAGCCTCCCCGCCGCCTTCTGCGTAGATGTGCGAAATCCTGGCATGCCCAACGCCTGGGTTAAGCCGCCCGGCGAAGCGGGTTCGGCTTGAATGATTGTTGGGCCGCTCGGCGCGTGATGAGCCAACCGATTGCGGAGCCCGCGAGCCCACCCCAGACAATTCCCTGGACAAAGCGGAAGCCGCCGACATACGTGATGGCAACGCCGATGCCCGCCCCAAAGAGAACGATCCAGGCAACTCGCCGCTTACGCGCCTGGAGCGCCTCTTCCGCCACTTTCCTGGCGCGCAGATCCTCGCTCCTTGCCTGTTGCGCACGAAGATGAGGCTCCAGGATGGCCTCGGCAGCTGCATCGGCTTGTTTCGTTTCCATTCGCGACAACTCCTGATTGCGGCCCAACTGCCGGCAGTTCCCGAACCGGGCGTGGCGCGAAGTCTGCGATTGGGAAGGGCCGGCGTCAATTTGTGGATTCCCTCTCCTGATCGGTTGCTTCGAGGGCTGGGCGCCAGCGGGTTTGGGCTGGCTATCCGGGATATGCGGCATGGCGACCGCGATATGTTTGATGAGGGGATCCAGGCATCGTTATCCACGCTCCGATTGCGGGCTCGGAGGTGGTGCGCCGCAGGCGAAGCATGCCGCCGCTCAGGCGACTCCCGCCAGGCGCCCGGTCACCGCGCCTGCGTCCATGCCGGCGAATCGCCCCGGCCGGGTGCCCGCCCACAGCGGGCTGAAGTCATCCAGTCCGCGCGACTCGGCGGCGACACGCAGCGGGGCCAGAGCCTGAGATGCCCAGGGGAATGCCGGCGGCAGGTCCGACAGTGGACCCAATTCGCGCATCAAGCGGTTGACCAGTCCGCGTGCGGGACGGCCGCTGAAGAGATTGGTGAAGGCGGTTTCGCGCCCGGCCTGCTGGAGCGCGGCACGGTGCACGGTGCTGGTATTGGCTTCCGGACACAGCAGGTAGGCGGTCCCGGCCTGGATCGCGCCGGCGCCGGCGTCGAGCAACGCGCGCGCATCGGCGCGGCTGGCAATTCCGCCCGCGGCGATCACCGGAACCGACAGCGCCTTGGCCAGCGCGGCGACCAGGTCCTGGGTGCCGGGTCGATCCACGGGTTCGTCGACGAGGAATTCGCTGCGATGGCCACCGGCCTCGCTGCCCTGCGCGATGACGACATCGGCGCCGTGACGTTCCAGCCAGCGCCCCTCCTCGACGGTGGTGGCCGATGCGAGCACCACCGCGCCCCAGCCTTTGATCCGGGCGAGCAGCGAAGGCTCGGGCAAGCCGAAGTGGAAGCTCACGACTTTCGGCCGGAACGCTTCAAGCAGGTCGACGGTCGCCGCATCGAGCGGCCGGCGTACGCCGGCCTGGGTCGGCACCGGCGGCTCGACGCCGAACTCGCGGTAGTACGGCTGCAGCGCGCGCTGCCAGCGCTGCACGGCGAGCGGATCGGGCGCGGCCATCGTGTGGCAGAAGAAGTTGAGGTTGACCGGGCACGGCAAGGCGGCAAACCTGACCAGCGCCTCTTGCAACGCGGCAGGATCCAGCAGCGCGCACGGCATCGAGCCGAGGCCGCCGGCCCGCGATACCGCGATGGCCAGCGCCTGGTCCTGCACGCCGGCCATCGGCGCCTGGATGACCGGCAGCTCCACGCCCAGCAGCGCGGCGAGCGGATTCATCAGCGCGCGGGCTGCGGCGAGGCCGTCGCCTGTCGACATCCGCCAGCCGACGGAAGGAGTCGTACATCGCTCCTTCCGCGGCCGGTCACAGCAGCGGAACCTGCAGCGGTTCGATCACGCCTTCCCCGCGCATGACCTTCTTGAACTCGGGACGGCTGACCGAGATGTAGCGCTCGTTGCCGCCGATCTCCACCTGCGGCCCGTCGTGCACGGCGTGGCCCTGCGCGTCCACGCGGACGTTCATGGTCGCTTTCTTGCCGGTGTGGCAGATGGTCTTGATCTCCTGCAGCTCGTCGGCCCAGGCCAGCAGGTACTGGCTACCCTCGAACAGTTCGCCGCGGAAATCGGTGCGCAGGCCGTAGCACAGCGTCGGGATGCGCATCTTGTCGACCACCTCGCTCAGCTGCCAGACCTGGGCGCGGCTGAGGAACTGCGCCTCGTCCACCAGCACGCAGCCCAGCGGGCCGTGGGCGAGCAGGTCGGCGGCGACCAGCCGTTCCAGGTCGGTGTCGCGATCGAAGGCGGTGCCTTCGGCGCGCAGTCCGATGCGCGAGGCGACCACCCCGCCGCGACCGCTGCGGTCGTCCAGGCGCGGGGTGAGGATCAGCGTGCGCATGCCGCGCTCGCGGTAGTTGTGCGCCGACTGCAGCAGGGTGGTGGTCTTCCCGGCGTTCATTGCCGAGTAGTAGAAGTAGAGCTTGGCCACTAGATAACTCAATAAGTTATTGATAAATAACGATTGCGTTGGCCGTTTCCAGCATCCCGATCTCGGCGATACCGTTGCCAATACCGTCATCTAGCGACGCTACCCAAACGGAGCGCATGGGGGTGCAAACCGGCCACCCCTTCATTCTGCCAGCGAAAGCCGAAACGAGGTGAGGCCATGGGAAGCGACCTCTGACTAGCTCCGAACCGGCAACCAGCAATCCTCATGAGCACCCAGCCTCATTCCTCGGCCAAGTGCTCGTGGGTGATGCCGTCAAAGAGATCTCCGGCAAAGCGCAAAGCCATATGGCAGCCCATGGCCTGCCACTGCAATAGCGCCTTGCCATCAGGCAACTCGGATACGCTCGTTGGCGGCCCAACGACAGCAATGATCTCGCCCTTCGTCTTTCCCGTCATATCTCCTAGCGACTCGAACTTCTGATGAAGCTCGCGCCCAGGCGCGGTGACGTTTCCCTGCTGCATGGCAGCATTGATGATTCCGCCTACTACGATTGCCCCGATCAACCAGGGCAGGAAGCCCAGACCCTCCATATTTCCCCTCTTTCTTCGTCCCAACTGCTTGCTGAGCTGCACCACTTCAATTCCAAGCGCTGCTGACCCTATTCGCCTTCCTTCTGTGCAGTGGATGCTTCCTCGCCGTCCGGCCTCTTGGCGCCCTGACCCGCGCTCACCGCCCACCCGATACCCAGCAGTAGTAATCCGAGCCCCGCCGGCCACAGCGCCTTTAGCCGGCGCGCTGCGAGCTTCTCTTCTGCAGTCTGGTGGTCGATCCGCCCTGACTTAACGCCCGTTCGTATCAGGCGGTTGTCTAACTCAGCTATGAAGTTGTCCGCCTCCAGCTTCGCCTGGCTGGGCTGATCCACCATGAAATAGACAGCAACCCCACCAAGCAAGAGCACCCCCAAAAGCATCAGCCGCTGACCAACGTTCGTAGCCACCCCAGGCACTCATAGTTTGCAGACTATAGTCCGTCGACTATAGTCACGCCATCCCTATTGTCAGTCGCCAATGGCGACCGACAGCAAATCCGTACAAAAAGCGTTTGGTGAGGCCTTGCGCCAGATGCGGGTCAGCCGTGGGATTTCCCAGCAGGAACTTGCGCTGGAAAGCGAACTTGATAGGACCTATATCTCGCTGCTTGAGCGCGGTCTTAGGCAGCCAACCATTACGACCTTGATGGGTCTATCGGATGCTTTGGATATAGATCCCGCACTGCTCATCAAGAAGACAAAGGCACGTCTTGACGGAAATCAGAAATAAATACGGCTGTTGATCCCGCTCTGGGCTAACAATCCATCTTCTGAAACCAATGACCGCAGCCAGGCATGACCGACATCGTTCCAGTAGCTGTGCGATCCAGGATGATGGCCTCAATTCGCGCACGCGATACGAAGCCGGAACTACAGGTGCGCCGCTACCTGCACAGCCGTGGTTTCCGCTTTCGGCTTGTACGAAAGGATTTACCGGGAAAGCCTGACCTAGTCCTGACCCGTTGGCAGGTAGCCATATTTGTCCATGGCTGCTTCTGGCATGGGCATGTCGAATGTCGGTATGCAACCGTGCCGAGAACCAGAACGGAGTTCTGGGCAGCCAAAATCGCCACCAATGCAGCCCGGGATACCCGATCCATCGATGCTCTCATTGCTCTTGGCTGGCGCGTCATCATTGTCTGGGAATGCGCACTGCGGGATGACCCCGACTTCACGCTGAGCAAACTTGAGAAGACGATACGGTCAGACGTTCAGCAGGAAGAAATCCGTGGGCCGTCTCAGCCAGCCAAGTGAGCGTAGACGACGGAGGCAATCTGCCTCGCCATCCATGGAGGAACCGCGTTTCCAACCTGCCTGAACTGCGCACCACGCGCGCCTTCAAAAAAATAGTTGTCTGGAAACGTTTGAAGACGAGCCGCTTCCCTTACTGAAAGACTCCGTAGCTGAGAAGCGTCTGGGTGAATGAAATAGTGCCCGTCCTTGGAAAGGTGGCTGGTGACGGTAGAGCTCGGAAATTTCCATTGCTGCACCTTGAACCGATCAATGAACTTTCCGCTTTCCCAGTTGCGATGATCAGGATGCAGCGCCTCAGGGAACTCCTCCGCCCCTCGCGGCGAGTGTCCATGCTCCTTGGCGAATGCAGCGGCGTAGGCGTAGCGCATCAGGTCGGCTTCCATGTGGGCCCTGACCTCATGATTCAGCACGCCATCCAGCCTGGGATCCAGCAGCCAGTCGGTCAGGTGATCCGGAACAGCATCGACCCCGGAACGCTTGGGCATCCAGCGCCCTCCAGAACCAGGATCACGCGTCTTCGCCGCAGACATCGACAATTGCTGCAGATACCCCGCAACTTCAGGCTGCCATCGCCTAGCCGCCCTTGCAGTTGAATGCAAAAGACTAGAAGCCTTTTCTGGCCACCGATCAGCTATCGCATCCGTGATCCCACTGCGTAACCTTGGCAATCCGCCTATTACGGCCCTGACGTCGTACCTATCCTCTTGGGCCTTGAGGAGAGCATCCGGACGAATCCTGATTCCCTCCATCAGCCCCAATAGCACCACCCTGTGACGGGCCTGGGGAACTCCCAGTTCCTCTGCACGAAGCACATAGCGCGAACTTGCAGACGAAGCACCGCCGTCCGCTGGAAGCACAAGCGGAACAATTTGATACCTGCCCCCCTTTTTTCCACCAGGCCTTTCCAAGTCCTCAAGGATTCTGGGGAAGATATGCACTCCACCCACCTTGGACGACAGAATGCCCTTCACGTTCTCCATCACGAACGCGGCCGGCCTGAACTTCTGGATGATGTGGAGATAGTGCCTATACAGGAAGTGACGGTGATCGCTCTCCGGCGAATAGCCGCTAATCCCCTGGTTTCTTGATCGACCCACCAAGGAGTAAGCCTGACAGGGCGGGCCACCAATGAGTACCCAAGGATCATCCTTCTTTATGCCAGCACCAATGCGCTCGTAAAGAAAAGCATCGTCGTCCGTCTCACCGAGTGTAAGTTGCCTCGCTTCGTCGCATGCGGTCCGCCACTGCTTTTCCGTGGCGCTCGTCCACGGATCAGCACGCCTCCCCGCTACATACTCGTAGTAGCTAATGGGTGCATGACCCCTCGGAAACTGCCGATAAAATGCCCTCAACCTGAGAGTTCGAGCTGCGTTGGCCTCCATCTCGGCCGACACGACAATCTTGAAAGGGCCCTCTTTAGGGCGACGCACGGGAGCGAACGCCGAAAACCCTTCTCCAAGCCCTCCGGGGCCAGCAAAGATGTCAACTACAGGAATTTGCATGACCATGAAGTATATCTTGAACCGTCGCAGCACTTGAGACGGCACCAGGATCGCATGGCCAGGGAGAAATGCAAGGCCTAAGTCCGATTGCCGGCTGGCCGCTTGCCGGCTTTCAAAGACTTATGCTATTGCATGCATGGGGAAGCTTTGCAACTGATTGCAACAGGGACTGCCTACAAGCAGCCGTTTGTCTTATGGAGAACCACGTGTCACTAACTTTGCCCGACTCAGTTGCCAGCAGGAGGCTAGCGCCGGACCCGGAAGGAACGGCTGCCTTCATGAGTCGAATCGGATATTCGCTCGAAGAGGCACTCGCGGACATCATTGACAATTCCATCGACGCCGAAGCCAAGGCTGTTCTGATTCGGTTTGTATGCGGCAGCGATCGAATCAATCAGATCATCATCGCGGACGACGGCTACGGGATGCTCCCTGATGAACTGCACACAGCCATGCAGTATGGCGTAAGGCAGCCGCACCGGAAAAAAGATCTCGGAAAGTATGGGATCGGACTGAAGGCCGCAGCGTTCAGTCAATGCAAGGCGCTCTCGGTTCTAAGCCGCAAGGCGAGCCACAATTCCGGGCGTCGATGGACTATCGAGTCAATCAAGGACGACTGGCGTCTGGAAGAGCTTGATGCAAATCAGGCCGGCACGATCCTTGATCTCGACTGGTCTCCTGTCAATCTGGATAAGTCCGGAACGACGGTAATCCTCGATAAGCTCGATTCTCTACAGTCAGCCATGAGCGACTTCAGCAAGAACCTGCAGAAGACGATCGTGGAACTGAAAGTCGACCTCGGTCTGCGCTTCCATCGCTTCCTCCAGTCCGGAAACCTGCGAATTGCAATCGATGTCACCAAGGGTCTCGGCAATTCCCCTGACACCCAATTCGAGGTGGAGCCTCTGGACCCATTCGAGTACCCGAAATCGGGCAAAAAGGGCTACCCGGCAACCTTCGAGCTGGAGGTCGGAGAAAAAAAGGTCAAGGCCGTAGCACATATCTGGCCCGCAAAATCCAAAGATCCCAACTACAGGCTCGGAGCAGGCAAGGTTGCGGAGCGTCAGGGCTTCTACTTCTACAGAAATGACCGGCTAATTAAGGCTGGAGGCTGGCACAACCTGCAGTCCGACTCCGAACCGCATTCCTCGCTTGCACGCGTACTGATCGAAATGCCGCCCGACTTGGATTCGACATTTCGCCTGTCGGTGCAGAAGAACGACTTCAATGTCCCAACTGAGTTTATTGATGCCGTTCGAGCATCCAGAGCCGGAAGCACAACCTTCCCGGACTACCTGAAGGCTGCTCAGGACGTTTACCGGAACGCCCCAGCAACGGAAGAGGTCGTGTTCTTCCCGAAATCAGGGATTCCCGCCGGGCTCTCCAAGAAACTCGAACGCCTCCTTGTAGGCGGCTCGGAAAATGCATCGACGCATCCCATCGACTTCAGATGGGAACGGATGGACTCGGACTGCGTCTTCACATATGACCCTGACGAGCAAGTTCTGAGCCTCAACTCAATCTTCCGGAGCTCGATAACGGGCGGAAAGAATTCCGCGGCTGATGCCCCTGTTTTCAAGAGCATGCTCTTTTTCGCGATCAGGGATCTGCCGGCTGCCGGTCGCATGTCCAAGAAGCTCAGGGATCGCATCGAGATGCTAAACGGAGTCCTGCTCGAGGCGCTCAAATGCCAAGCGTAGATCCGTACGGGCTGCCGCCATTCGAGGAGATAGAAGCCGCTCTGGCTTCGGATGCTCCCCGCAGGCTCGGGCTCGATACATCAAGGGAATTCAGCCTCATCATTGAACCCGAGCACGGAGCACTGTGGCTGCTTTGCCCTGCAGGCAATCAATCCCTTTCTACCCCTTCGCCAACCAGCGTCATTGATACGTCGGCCCGGCAAATCGGAGACGAACTTCACTATCAGATAGGATCGAGGTTCTCGCCACTTCTTCGCGAGGTCTACTATTTCCTTGGCGGGGTAGTCCATCGCGCCGAGAAATCCGGAGAACCTTTGCCAGACGTCGTTGCGAGCGAGCTAGCGGCTTGGGAAGCGCTTCTGAGCATACCGGGCTCCATGGACAGAAATCAGATAGTCGGCCTACTCGGTGAGCTCTGGGTTCTCTGGCGGGTTTTGCAGAACCTTGGCACCGGTGCAATTGATTGCTGGACCGGTCCTGCCTCGGAACAGCACGACTTCCGTCTGGCTGTGGATGATCTGGAGATCAAGACCACCCTTTCTCACTCGCGAGACCACACTATCAGCGGTCTCGATCAATTGGTCACCACTGGACAGCGCTCACTCTCGATCGTCTCCATCCAGTTGAAACCGGCAGGAGGTGGGCCCGGTATCAGTCTGCGCGACGCAATCAGCAGAATTGCGCAACACCTTTCTGTTGATCCGGTGTCATTGAAGAAGTTTAACGACAGGCTGGCGGCCATCGGATACCGCCACGACGATGATTCGCGTTACTCGGAAGGGTATTGCCTGCGATCTGATCCCGCTCTCGTGCCAGTGGACAGCGAGTTCCCGCGCCTTACGACGGAATCACTCTCTGCAGTGCTCACAAGCTCTTCTCTCCGACGCATCCGCAAGGTGATCTATACCGTCAACCTGGATGGGATGGGCTTGGCTCTAGACAGCCGGGACAACCCTGATGCGATCCGCCCCCTTGATTCCGGTGACCTGTATGCCTGACCGTTCGACTGTTGCCCTGAAGGCCCTTCGGGAAATCAAGGAGCTGATTGGACGTCCGGTTGGTCTTTCGGAAAAACTTTCGGAGTGGTCGACGAAACAGGATCTTGACGACCCCATCTTCGTACCGGAATTCCTGGATTGGCTGCAGCCGACAGCGAACGAAACGCATGTCCGCCAGTATTTTCATGGAATGATTTCGCTCTGGGATTACCGGCCGGAGTTTGAATGGAGCAATGGAACCGAACCAAGTTCGGATGCCAGACGTCATCTGATTTGCTCTCTTCTAAAGCTGTCGTTGAACGAGGAAGAACAAGTTTCCCGACTCTTCCCGGTTTACCCCAAGATCGATCAGCCCATCAGGATCACGGCAGACGAGCCCGGGACAGCCACCTGGTACGACGAACAACGGCGCGATCAGAGCTCCTTCTACTGGAAGAGCTACGAACGATATCTCCTGCAAGAAAAAAGCTGGGACTCGAAGAATGTTGCCGTTCTTGATTCGACCAGTACCGACGTTGTTGCGGATCTTCGCGATCCACTTAGCGAGGATCCCCGCACAACCCGTGGGCTCGTAGTCGGATACGTCCAGTCAGGCAAAACAGCGAATTTCACGGGCGTCATTGCTAAAGCCATGGACGCCGGCTATCGCCTCATCATCGTTCTTGGGGGCTTGCAGAACACTCTGCGAAATCAGACCCAGCGACGAATCGACAAGGAACTTGTTGGAAGAGAAATCCTAGAGGCCAGCAGCGATGAGTACATTGCCGATAGTGACTGGTCAGAATTCAACAGGCATGGTGCGATCCCAGAGCGTGATGGTGCATTCAATATCGATCGCCTGACGACAAGCACACAGGACTTCCGCAATCCGGTCGGCGACCTTTCCAGGCTTCGCTTCCATAAGGCAGAACCATCGCTTCCGTTCAATCACCCAAAGAACCTTGGAAGACACCCAGCGAAACTTATTGTCATCAAAAAGAACAAGACGCCGCTAGAAAACCTTCTAAAGGCTCTCGACAAGGCACAGAAGGCCGGAACGTCCTGGATGGAAGTCCCCTCAATCATCATTGACGACGAATCGGACCAGGCGTCTCTCAATTCGAAGAAGCCTACCCCATCTCAGAGGCAGGAAAGAACTGTCATCAATGGACTGATTGTCAACATCCTGTCTGTGCTAAAACGTGGCCAATACGTAGGCTACACCGCCACCCCGTTTGCCAACGTGTTCGTTAATCCCGACGACGCGGATGACCTGTTCCCGTCAAACTTCATATCGTCTCTCCCGCGTCCTGACGGATACATGGGGGTCCAAGACTTTTACGACCCGCGCGAGACGCCGAAGAGCTATCCGGAGCCAAAAACCAATTACGGCTGCTATGTTCGCCCGGTCGAAGGCGAAGACAATAAGGAAGAAAATCTTCCCCGCGCCATCGATGCCTTTGTCCTCTCCGGTGCCATCAAGTTGTTTCGCCAGGAAAAGGATGGGAAGAAGTACAAGCACCATACGATGCTAGTCCACCTGACAACCAGTGTGAACGAGCATCGTCTTCTCAAAATCATGATCGATTCACTATTTTCCAATGCGGCATATGCTACCGGCGGAAGTGGATTTGCAAGGCTCAAAGCGCTTTGGGAATCCGATTACAGACTCATCTGCAACGGTGGTCGTCATGATGACGGCTCTGTTCCCATCACATTCTCAGATCTGACACCTTTTATTGGCGCCTGCGTGTCCCGAATCATTGCGGACGGTGCCTGCACCCTTGTCCTTAACGGTGACGACCGAGAGAACGCACCCGACTTCGACAAATCTGGTGTCTGGAAGATCATCGTTGGCGGCGCCAAGCTGTCTCGCGGGTATACGGTGGAAGGGCTGACTATCAGTTATTACAGACGTGTCGCAGGGGCCGCGGACACGCTGATGCAGATGGGACGCTGGTTCGGCTATCGCGACGGCTATCGCGACCTCGTGCGCCTTTACATAGGAACTAACGAGCCGAAGGGCAAGAAGGAAAGGATTGATCTTTACGAGGCATTCCGTGGCGTCTGTGATGATGAAGAAGAATTCAGATCCCAACTCAGGCTGTATTCCAGACTTCAAGGCGATGAACGGCTGACTCCAAAGCAGATACCCCCGCTTGTTCCCAGCCACATGCTCATGCCGACCGCCAAGAACAAGATGTATAACGCGAAGCTACTATTCGTGAACTTCGGCGGCGAGCAGAAGCAAAGCACTATTGCTTCAACAGACCGGGGCATCAAGGAGTCTAATGAGAAGGCCATGGTGGCTTTGCTCAAACAGTCTAAAGCGACCGAAAAAGTTGTTGCGACACAACAAGAAGGAAAGTCAGTCGAGTTCAAAGCCTTTGTCGGCACTACGACGCCGGACAACATGAAGAAGTTCTTGCGGTCCTACAAGTTCGGCCCGACGGTGCAAGATCAAGGACAGCTCCCTCTTATCTGGGAATATGTTGATGGACTGCATGGCGATCCAGAGATTCAGAGATGGGTGATCATCTCCCCGCAATTTGCAAACGAGAGTCACAAGGCACCTTGGAGTGTTCCAGGAGTGGGGGATTTTTCGATCCGTCGGCGAGAAAGGGTCGGGGATGGACAAAAGCGATACAACGTCTTTACTGAATCCCGCCATGTGACTGCAGCCGAAGTACTGACAGGAACTTCAAAGTCCGCAATTCCTGGGAACTCATCAACTGAGGAACTGCTTCGGCCGGGAACAGCCGTGATGCTCTTCTATCCCGTGCTAACTGGCTCAGAAATAGACCAGAATCAGATTCCGACGATGGGCTTCTCTCTGATCTTCCCGAAGAACAAGATAAAGCGTCGCATTAGATATGGAGTCCGGGTCAAGGACCGCCCGGCCGATGTGACTGTCGATCTGAGTCAGTAAGTTTCTCTACGCCTGCAGCGAAGAATTTCACTAGTAACACAGCCAGCATCCCGCTTCATCCAGCCAGAAGCGAGCATCTGGCCAGCTCAAGAGAATAGAAAGAAACCATCGAGCTGTTAGACGCTACAAATGATTCCAAGCTCGCACCCAATGGTTTCTTTTAAGTACGTAGCAGCCGAGGCGATCACCATGTTCTGGTCGGCCGTCCTGTTTGCTAATGAGAGGCCTGGCTGCACCACCAGTATCTCGGCATCGACACGCTTGAATCGGTAGGCTTTCACGATGTTGTTCAACTCCACAGGGCTACCCGCGAGGAACCGAGTCGGTCGCGCCTCTGTTGCCAATTTCTGATTCCTGCTGTTGATGTGCTGGCCAAGATCCCGGAACCGCCATTTCCATTTCGCCGAACGCACGGCCTGGGAACACACCTCGACCACGTCCTTCACGCGTTCGCCAGGCGTCTGGCCACCCGAAAATTTGCAGTGTGCCAGCACCATACGGATACGGTCCGGTTCTTCCTTGAGGCAAACCAGGTCGGCCGCTTCGCCCGCCGAGTCGTCGTCGAACACCACCTCGAAGCCACCCTGGATGAACTGTTGCGCGGCCTTCCACTGGATTGAGTCCCTGCGCATCTGCCCATTCCGCCAGAGCGATTCGACCGTCAAGTCTACGCCCTGCCAATCCCACGCTTCGAACTGGCGCGCATCGAGTCGCAACTCCCGCGGGTCCTGCGGCTTGATCAGGAGATTTCCATCCAACTCGGAGAGATTCACGAAGCGAACCAGAGGTGGATACGAACTGAAGTACTCGGAAGCACCGTAGTCGCGATTCCTGATCTTGATCGTCAGCTCGTTCCCACCCGTCTGGCGAACTTGGAATCCGTGCTCACCCCCAACCGTCAACGTGAAGGTTGCCAACTCCGGAGCATCTGCGGTACTGAGTACGAATCGCACGCTGTTCCCTTCCTTCCCGCAGTACTCGATGTCTACCAGGTATAGAGGCCACTCAATGCCATCGGAGGCGAACGCAACCCGTTCCTCCGGTACGCCCAGCAGTTCTGCCGGCCACTCCACGACGAGCACTTCCTCGTCCGGCATTCCACCGACCTCCTGCGGAACCAGGACGTTCGCAATGATGTCAGTGACGTTGATCGTATCGTCCATGAGCTTCGAACCAATCGCCTTGCACCAATGGACAAGTGAAGGAATAGAGCCTTGTTCCCGCGACCAAACGCGTCCTTTGTAGGAGCAGCCAATCGCAACCTTGTTTCCTTCTTCCCAACCTGTTCCGGTCACATTGTTCTTAACGGAGCCGGCGCGCTCAGAGATTCCCAGCGCGTCCGCGACATCCGCTCCGGTGTACATGGCAAAGCTCAGGTTCCGCCTGCCATGCTTTTTTACGCCCAAGCTCTGGAACATGAGGCGGTTGATCCGACCCAGCGACCGGAATACCTGCTCGCCGCTGATCAGCATCACCTCGCCGGAAACGGCCTGGGCCAGTTCCTGGAACATGGAGCCGTGGTCTGTCGACGATAGAAACAGGAGCCCCGTGTCCGCGTCGTAGTGGAGCACAAACAGGGCCCATTCCCGGTCGCGAACTTCCTTGGATTGCATCCAACGCAGGCGAGGCTCACTCCTTGTCACGAAGTACAAGGTCTTGGTTTCTTCATGCAACCAAACCGCGTGAACAAGGCGCTCCTTGCCAAGACCTTGGTGGAATCTGGCTGGGACGAATTGTTCTGCGCGAAAAGCCACCGTGCTGAAGATCGGGCGGAGCAGCTTGTGCGAGATGGAAACATCGTCGCTCGCTGGCTTGTCCAACCGCTGCGACGACTGGAGGAACTTGACCAGTTCCGCGTGGTCTTGCGCGGCTTCCGAACTGAGCTCGCTCAGCAACTTGTTCCAGTCGGCATCTTCACTATATAGACGTTCCAGCGCACCGGAAACTCGACTGTCGGCGATATTCGCGACGACGGTGGCATCTCCGATGTTCTGGCCTGCGACTCGGGTAAACCGGCCAGTAAACTGCAGCAGGATGGCCAAACTGCGGTGCATGTCGTGGATAGCCGCCACCTTCAGGCGGGGAAGGTCGAATCCCTCTCCGAGCATGTTGACGCAGACTGCGATCTTGGATCGACCCGCCTTCAACTCCTCCACCTTGGCATTAGCACCCGGGCTCTCCGAGTGAATCAGGACTGGTGCCAAGTCGGGGGCCAGCTCCCGATAGATCTGTTCCACGGCCTCGGCACGTCCGATGCTCTCGCACCGGGCCATGAGAAGGTGATCGTATCCCGCGTCCAGATCCTCCCTCAGCTGCTGAAGGGCTGCCTCGGCAATGGCCCGGTCGGCCCGTACCGTCCCGCGAACCTCAAAAACAGGCTCGAATCGGATCGGCTTGAAATAACCGTCTTGCTGCGCCTGGCCAAGCGGGTAGTTGAATATGACCTTCCCGTCGACCAGTTGCCCGTCCCGCCTGAAAGGCGTCGCCGTGAATTGCAGCGTGTGAACGTTCTTGAAAGCATCCCTGACCCGTGTCCAGTTGGATGCCGGGACATGGTGCGCTTCGTCCAAGATCAGGGCGCAGCACCTTTGTGCCAGCGCTTCGAGAATCGCGGTTTCCGTACCCACGCCGATCGCGCTGGCCGTAACCACCACGACGTTACATCCCTGGATCAGCTCAAGGTCTTCGGGTGTCTGCGGGCGCTTGCTGATGACTCCGACGATGGGGTTGGGTACGTGTTCGGGTAGCACCTTGAGTTTTCTGAGCAACCCGAATGTCAGGAACTTTTGCGCAGTTTGGGCTCGAAGAGCATCCCACGGAACCACGACCAGTAGCGGTGATCGCCCGAAAGCGGCAAGCGCGGCCAGCATCGTCTCGGTCTTGCCCGTACCCGTCGGCATCACGATCGTCGCCGGCTGATGCTCCAGGCTCCAGTGCGCCCCTATGGCATGCAACGCGCCCAGTTGCGGCGGCCTCAATCCCTCCTGGCCCGGTAGCACGGCTCCATCTTCCTGTTTGACCTCGGCCCGGAAGGACAGTCGCCCGCCCCAAGAGGCCGCAATTTCCTTAGCCATGCGGGGCCAGCCGACTTGCGCAACCCTCGCATCAAATTCCTCGAGCAGGCGGTGGCTCCTCCATTGATAGCCTCCTTCGGGGCGTTCCTTCAGGATGCCATCCACGTCGACTGGGCGAGCAATGTTTGGTCTCGAGGTGACCAGCACTCGCTCACCGTTCGCCAAGTGAAAAACCGGCAGTACTGTTCTAGATGTAATCCGCGCTTCGCGTCGCTCTAGGATTTCGACCTCGGCAGCCTGCCGCAAAACGTGTCGAACCCGCCCTTTGGGAAACGGCTTGTTCACCACCAAAGGCGGCAAGTGGATCATCATCTATCCCCCAGTCAAGAGTTTTCGACCGCAATTTAACTCATATTAGTTCTAGGTCGACGGCGTCAACCGTGATCTATTGGATACGAGATTTCAGGACAATCAAGCACCATCGGTGCTGTGATCGCGACCTGTCTGCGCACGCAGCGTCACCCCAAGGCAATTATTAGAGCTGCCAAAGAATGGGTTCAAATCTCGCATGTACCTTGCGAGCATATCCAACGAAGCGTGCCCAGTTTGTCTCCTGATGGAGTCCAACTCTGCTCCTGCCCTTGCAGCTTCCGTAACGAACCCGGCGCGTAGGCTATGTCCACTAACCAGATCAGCTGACAACCCTTCGACTTTCGCCAATCTCTTGACAATCAGGTTCACAGACTGGGCATGCAGGCGCGCCCCTAACCGACCTTGACGATCAATGGAGCGAAACAGGGCCCCTTGCTCTATCTTGCCTGCAGCCATCCACTTCTTCACTGTCCGCGCGGCACAGTATTCTTCCGCAACCCAAGGGACAGCAATAGACCGAGATCTTCCTTCCTGATCAGTCTTGGCCTTACGCAGGCGCACTGATAGGCCATGGCTCGACCACGACAGATCCTCCGCATTCAAACCTACCAGCTCGGAACGACGAAGCGCAGCAGAGAACCCAAGCAGCACTACCGCCTTGTCTCTCGCCCCCCGTAGTCCGCCCGAAGCTGCCCATGCGCGCCGCCACTTTCGAGGATCGATTGACTGTGCGCATCGCTGTGCTACGCCGTGCCTCCGGCGGATACCTTTGAGCACCATCCTCACCAAAGGATTTCTCGTCGGATCCTGAAACCCTGCTGAGACGTGCAGTGCTCCGATGCCCGCCAATCGTCTCGCAAGAGTCGCCGGGGCCAAGCTTGACGCCCTCTCTGCGATGTATCTTGCCACGACATCCACCGACGCCGGCACTATACCTCCCCATGCAGCGAAGTCCCCCATGTCACTCGAGTAGGCGTGCTTCGTCGCTTCGGCCCAGCAGGCATCGAGGTACGTATCAACCAGCTGATCCCCAAGATTGCCTTGCAATTGATTGCAAGGGTGGGGGCTGCCTAGGGCCGCGGGTGAGGTTGGTAGTGATAAGTGGGTGTTATCGCTAGTGATCGGCACTGGCAGGCCCTGGAGGCTCATACCCACCCCCGTGCCGCCATGCTGGTGCAACCGCCAGCCGTCACCACGAAATGGTCGAGCAGCCGGATATCGAACAGCGCCAGCGCCTGCTTGAGCCGCGCCGTCACCGCACGATCCGCCGCCGAAGGCTCGGGATGCTGCGAAGGGTGGTTGTGGGCGCAGATGACCGCAGCGGCGTTGTGCTTGAGTGCCAGCTGAGCCACGACCCGAGGATGCACTTCAGCACCATCGATCGTGCCCATGAACACCGTCTCCGCCGCGAGCACTCGATGCCGGCTGTCCAGTATCAACAGGAAGAACACCTCCCGATCTAGTGGCGCAAGACGGAGGCGCAGAAACTCGCTGGCCGCCTCCGGACTATCCAGGGGCTTACCGCCGACCAACCGTCGCTGCAGAACGGCGATGGCCCGGGCGATCAGCCGTTCTTCCTTCTCGCAGAAGCAAGGAGCTTCGTCAGTGGTGAGTACCAGCATGGAGCAATCCTTCCGTTGTTCACATGCCTCGCGCAACGAGGCGTCGCATCGCATTCAAGAGAGGCAGGGCCTCGCGCACTGAGTCCTTGAGGGCGGGGACGTCGCCTGGTCGGATCCCGTGGCGCCCCAATAGCGTCCACTCGGACGCCCGCTCAATCTCACCCCCGTGTGCAACATCAAGCACCTCGGCGCAGTAGCCGCCTTCGACGTAGAAGACCAAGTTCCCCAGGGCATTCAGTACGTGACGCTTTTCCCGGAGGCGCTCGTCTTCGAGCCATCGGGTGCGCTTCAGAAACAACCGTTGCGCTTCACAACCTTGCATCGAGTACATGCAGTACGCATAGGCGGGGATACCACCGATCAGTTCGTCCGAACACGCGAGTGGCATCACCGCCGCCCGAGGTGTTGAACCCAAGGTCATCAGTTGGGCCGTAGGCGCACACAGCGCATTGAGCGCATAGGTCCCGCCGCCGCGCTCAACGATGAACCGAAGCAAGGGCGGCGCATCGATCCATTCCAGGAACGCATCCCGCCGAGAGCGGCTTCCCTGCCCGGAGGACGTCCAGCGCCCGTTGACGCGCATCGAAAGCGGGACCGCACTCCGCCATGCCTGCGCCGAACGCCGGATCACCGTCAGATCCCCATTCGCGAAATCAGCGTTCCGCCCCGGCAGCCGCATCTCTTCGGCGGTCTCTCCCAGCGGATCCAGCCAGGACGCGATGTCACAGGGCGTTCGACATTTGCGGGATCGCGACAACGCACACGTCAGATGGACAAGCAACTGGCGATCGCCCAGCTTCGCCCGCAGAGTTTGCTTTCCGGCAATCGCGAGTACTCGCGCGACCAGACCGAGATCTCCTACCGACACTTCTTCGAGCGCGATCACGCGCATCCGTCGCCAGACGTACGCGGGGTCCCGTTCGTGGAGCTCCAGAGCGGCCATGACCGCCCAATCGACTTCCCCTCTGCGGATGGCCTTCTGCCACAGGCTCGCCAACAACGAGGACTCGGCGCCGGTCCGAAGATCGATGGAGCTGGTTCGTGCTTCGTTGGCTTCATTGGCGAGTGCCTGAAGCAACCGACCTTCTAGTGAAGCGTTAGCGGGCGACACCGCTGTGGAAGCGTGATTCCATAGATTAATCGTAGCTTTTGGCAACGATAGTGCAATGGAAAATTCGGAAAAATTAGTAACCGAGTATCTCGGTAGCTCAGATCCAATCACTCGGCGACATCGTCCGCAACGTCGCAGCCGCAATGCCGACTACATTCTAATCTTCGCTCAGCGTCTTCATTGGTGCGGCCAATTGCCAGATCGGATCTACTTTCCACGACGCGATGGTTGATGTTGCTTATATGTTCTTGATGTAGCCATTCTCAAGCCAACATCTGATCGGGCACATCCACGCCCGCTGCAACTGATTGCATGGCCGCACCAAGCAAGTTCGGCACCCATGCCAGCGCGGCCTCGTACTTCTGCCAAATGGCCGCTGAGTCCCACCACGGCGCACGCACGTTCTGCAGCGACCCCCAGACTTCCTTCCTGACAGGGGCCGGAAGCCGCCAATAGACGTGGTCCAATGGCTCACCATTCGCTAAGCGAGCGCGGAGTGGGTCGAGCATGCTGCAATCAACTGCAAGCAATGCATCCATGTCCACGACCAGAACCGTGGAGAATGGGTTTCCGACGTCGAACATGCCATGCATCGCCAGTTCCTTTGGCTTGAACAACCTTGCCTCTACCCGCAGCCAAGGGTGGCCGGCGTCGAACCTCCCTCTATCCCAGAGTTCCTTAGCCTTGTCATAAGCAAGGATCGTTTTCTGGCCGTCCTTCGAACCTAAGTAAGTGGATCCGTCTGCATCGTACTGATGCTGAGCAGCTCGCAACCTCTTGTCTAGGAACAGGAACTTGTTGAAGTCTGCATGCTTTGCATCCACCGCGATATCCAGTCTCGAGATGCGGCCATGACTCCAGAGAGTGGCCATCCCGTGAGTGAACAGAAGATCCATGCACGCAGATACGCGACACCAATCCTCTTCGGAAAGCCGCGACGGATTGAACCCTACCCAGGACCACGTCCGCTTGTGCACGTACCCATATCTCACGAAGAGCTTTGCCCCACTTTCTAGTGGCAGCGCCATCGAAGTGATTGCTGCCTTTTTTGCAGACCATGTCTTCCCAACCGCACCCAACGAGCCGTCCAGCACGCTCTCTTTGAACTGCTGCAACTGTTTGAACTCACTCTTTGCCTGAGAAGATGAAGAATCGTAGGCATATCTAATGCATAGCTTGTCTATGCTCACATCCGTCTCGATTATCACGACACGCCACGCCCTCTATGGCATCCCTTGCATACTTGATACTTATAGAGCTCGTGTCGTAGTAGCACTTTCGAGCACCCACTCACGCCTCGTCATCCACCCCTCCCTTTACCAGAGGAAGAATCGTCTCGGTGAACCAGTACGGCCTTCCTTGCTTTCGTTTCGGGCGGTTCTTCAAGTCATAACCATCGGGAGGCGGCAGGATTCCTTCGTCAAGGTGCCGGTAGAACGTTGTCCTGGAAACGTTCAACAAGGACATGAGCTGTTCGATTCGCAGACGACCTGGTCTTGATAGATCGAGTTCTCGTCGCATTCCTGCGTTCGATGACTCGGACAACTTCAAGCTCGACTTGTCTCGCCTGCTCAATTCGATCTTCATATTTAATTGCACGGCCCCATGGGGCTCTACTTCGTCGCCGGCAATATTTGTCACCGCTTTCTCTCCCCAAGAACAGAAAAGCCTCGCAACAGATGGCTCGGTGACTCTTCACCGGCTCCACTCCATTGCGAGGCTTCGATTTGGTAAAACACATCAGGTCGGACGTCGAGAGTGTGTGGTTCGGCCTTGCCGCTGTCAATGGACTCCCGTGCTTTTCTTGAACTGGATGATGTTGGTGCTCTCTGAGTACAGAAGATGACTCCAAGCAAGCATCATCTTGACTCTCTCTGCCCAGTAGAGCGCATGGTTGTACGAAGCAGCCGTCTTATCCCTCCGCCCCCGGTGCGCTAATTGCACCTCAATCACATGGGGCGGGAATCCACTCTCGTGCAATGCCGTGGACGCCGTCCCACGGAATCCATGCCCAGACAATTTTCCTGCGTATCCCATTCGATACAACGTTTGGTTGATCGTGTTCGGATCCATCGGCCTATTTGGATCTAAGCGGTTCGGAAATAGCCACTTAGATTCTTCTTCGCAGGCCAACTCCATGAGCCGCCTAATCAGCATCACTGCGCGCGGCGCTAAGGGGACGACATGCTCGCGACGCTTCTTCATCTTCGCCGCTGGAATCACCCAATGCGGATTGTCCCCGTGGAGTTCGAACTCCGACCTTTCCGCCATACGCAGTTCAGCAGTGCGCACGAACGTTAGCGCCAGCACTTCGATTGCAATCTTTACTCGTTCGGCTGCCACGACAGACTCTAGGTCATTCCAGAACCGTGGAAACTCGTGCAGCTGCAAATGTTTGTTGTGCACGACGGAAGGTTTGCTGACAACGTCCTTCAAACCCCACGTTGGGTCGAAATCGTATCGTGCAATCCCCTTTGCCCCGGCATGCGCGAATACCGCCCGACAGACCTGCCTAATATGAACGGCAGTACCAGCCGCGCCGCGAGTACGAGTGCGCACGCGTAGCTTCTCCTGTCCCTCATAGCGCATCTTCACTTTGGTTCTTTCTGCAACGGACTCAAGAATCGGACTGAGCTCCGCCGCTGTTACGTCCGCGATTGACATTGCCCCCACCTTAGGGAACACGTCTCGCTCCAGCATTCGAGTGATCTTCTTGGCATACCCCTGCGTCCAGCGCCTATCAGGATCTCCCTTAGTCAAGCGCTTGGTGATGAAGTCACGGGCAACTGCCTCGAAGGTGTTTTTCCCTGCGGCAATCTTCCTCTGCGTTTCCGCCTTACGGTGATCGCCAGGATCGACACCCTTTACTACAAGCGCCCGTGCCTTCGCATGCGCGGTACGGGCATCCGCGAGCCCGATCTCCGGATACTTCCCGATGGTAAAGGTCCCTCGCTTCCCCAGCAGGCGGAAATCGTAACGCCAGCTTTTTGCTCCGGCCGTTGATACGTACAGATACAGCCCGCCGCCATCAGTCAGCTTTCGGGGCCCGCTTTCAGCGGCCTTCGCGTTTTTGGCCTTGGCATCGGTGATAGTCATTCTTCCGCCTCATGCCACCTTCTGAGGCGTACAAGAATACTGTCAAAAATACCGTCAGAAGTGCCGCCAATCACGCGGGATATGACGGTATCCAATGGGGCAAGTAGGCACAGCACTGCAATCGGAAATGCTTGATTGCAAAGCTGTCCCGAACTTTATGGAACGCCACGGGGCAGCAAAAATAGAACTAGAGCTTGGCCATGGGCGGGGATTCTACCCAGCCGCCGGGCGCTCAGTCGGCCTTCTCGCCCGTCCGCACCGGCTGCAGCCCACCCACCCTGGCCGTGCCCATGCCGCCGGGGCGGAACTCGCGCTCCCATTGCTGTTCACGCCAGGCATAGCGCTGCTCGGGCTCCCAGTAGGTGGGGTGATAGAAGCTGGCCGCAGCCATGGAGGCGCTTGGCGGAATCTCGGCCGGGCCCCCACTGCCGGTGGCGGCCAGATTGGTGCCGGCACCGGGCATCAGGGCCATCACCGTGGTGTTGCCCGTATAGCCGGTGCGGCTGCCGGCGATCCGGTTCTTGGTCCTTCGCAGTGCGAACTCGAGCCGGCGCTGGGCCACCTCGTCGCCGTACTGCGCATAGACCAGCTGGCCGCGCGCCAGCGCATCGGCGCGCTCGGATTCGTCCAGCGACTCCCAGTACTGCTCGCGCAGCACCAGCAGCCGCGGGCTGCCGCGCTCGGCGGCCAGGTCCATCCAGGCGTAGGCCAGCGCGCGGTCCTGCGGCATGCCGATGCCGTCCCAGTACATCTGCGCGACCAGGGCCTGCGAGGGCTTGTCCGCGTAGCGGGCGGCGATGCGGAAATGGCGCAATGCATTGGCTTCGTCGCCGTCGCGATAGGCCTCCAGTCCCTGGCGGTAGTGGAGAAGATCCGGCTGCGCTTCGACGAAGCCGCCGAAGTTCTGGCCGAGCAGCATCTTTTCATGCGGACCGCGGCCATCGCCTTCGTCCGCCGCGCTGGATACGTTGGCCGCGCCCGCCAGCGACAGCGATGCAAACAGGGCGATGGCACACCGGGAAAGCCTCATGACGCACCTCCTGATTCCGAGAACCATGTCGGGGCAGCTAGCGCACGGCAGCGTAGACCCGTGCGGGGAAGATTTCGTTGTGTTCCGCCGCTCAGTCGGCGGACGGCGGCCCGGCCGGATGCGGGTCGCCCACCTCGACCCGGCCGGTGGTCAGCAGGGTCTTCCAGATCGTGTCCTGCCAGGCGTAATAGGCGTCCGGCTCCCAGAAGGTCTCGTCGAAATACTCGCTGCCGCGCAGTGCGATCGAATCGCGGCCTGCGCCCGAAGGCGGGATGATCGGCAGGTTGCCGAAGAAGCCGCCGACGGCCAGTTCGTCGGGCCGCTCCCGGACCATCACCCTGGCCAGCCGCGGCTTGGCCTTGCCGTCGCCGTATTTGCGCAGCAGCGCCTGGCCGCGGCGCACGGCCTGCTCGCGTTCCAGCGGATCCAGCTGGTCCCAGTAGCGCTCTCGCAGGATGTAGAAATCCTCGTAATAGCGCTCGGCGGCCAGGTCCATCCAGGCGTAGGCAAGCGCGCGGTCGCGCTTGCCGCCCAGCCCTTTCCAGTGCATCTCGCCGAGCATGGCCTGCCAGGGCTTGTCGGCAAAGCGCGCGGCCCGCTCGAAGCATTCGCGGGCCTGGGCATAGTCGCCCCGTGCGTAAGCCGCGCGTCCACGGATGCGCCAGAACAGGTCCGGATGGCCTTCCATGAAACGCAGGATCAGGTACTGGGCCAGCGGCTCGTCACCCTGCAGCTCCACCACGCCCGCAGTCTCCGGGCGCGGCGGCTCGGAGCGGATACCAATCGGGCCCAATGCCTGCTGGGTGACGACCTGGGCCAGGGCCGCAACAGGCAGCCACCACAGCGCCGCCATCGCGATCGCGCCCCGGTTCGGCGTCCTGCGTGCCCGCCCGGCCAGCTGCATCCTTTCCTCCGTCAGTCGCCGCTCTTCACCTGCTCGACGTCGCCCACGTCCACGTTTTCCTTCTGTGGCGCTTTCCAGACCTCGTCCTGCCAGGCCCAATAACGCGCCGGCTCCCAGTAGTCCTTGCGGTAGTAGTCTTCGGCGCGCAGATAAGTGTTCTTGCCGGCCATCGGCCCGGTCATCGGGATGATCCGCACGAAACCGACCGAGCCGGTGCGGCTGCCGGTGACCTTGCGGCCTTCGGTACGCAGGATCCGCTCCAGCCGGGGTTTGGCCGCGTCGTCGCCGAACTCGGCCAGCAGCGCTTGTCCGCGCTCGATCGCCGCGTCCTGCTCGGCCTTGCTCAGCTCGCCCCAGTAGCGCTCGCGCAGGATGGTGAAGTTGGGGTACATGCGCTCGGCGGCCAGATCCATCCACGCATAGCCGATCGGCTTGTCCTGTGCCACCCCCAGGCCCTTCCAGTACATCTCCGCGAGCATGGCCATCGAGGCCTTGTCGGCGTAGCTGGCGGCACGGCGGAACATCGTGTGCGCCTCGTCGTAGCGCTCGTGGTGGAAGGCGTGCAGGCCTTCACGGCGCCAACGGATGTCCGGGTGGGCGGCCAGGAAGCCCTCGGTCAGCAGCTCCGGGGCGATATCCGGTTCGCCGACGTAGTTGCCGAAGGTCGGGCGCTCGACCTCGCCCTCCCATTGCAGCACGCGTACCGCCTTGCCCGGCTCGGTGGCCGCCGCCGCGGTTCCGGCCAACGGGAGGGCAAGCGCCAGCAGCCAGGCGCCGGCCGGATGCGTGCGCCGCGCGCAGGCGGCCGATGGAAACGACGTCCGGTGCATCGGGGATCTCCTTTCCTCGGGGTGCGGTGAAGGTACGCCGCAGCAGCGGTTTCCGTCGCAGTCCCTTGGTAACCGTCACTAAAGTCACCCCGCGTCGGCCGCCGTGGCCCGGCGGCCGGCCACCCCGGCCGGGTAGAATGCCCGGCCCGTTCTGCCCGTCCCGCCACCTTGCTCAATTCCCCCCAACGCGCCGCGGTCCTGCACGACGAGGGCCCCCTGCTGGTGCTGGCCGGCGCCGGCAGCGGCAAGACCCGGGTCATCGTCGAGAAGATCGCGCACCTGGTCGCCACCGGCCGCTATCCGGCCCGGCGCATCGCCGCGATCACCTTCACCAACAAGTCCGCCAAGGAAATGCGCGAGCGCGTGGCCAAGCGGATCAAGGGCGAGGCGGCCGAGGGGCTGACGATCTGCACCTTCCACGCCCTGGGCCTGAAGTTCCTGCAGATCGAGCATGCGGCGGTCGGGCTCCGCCGCGGCTTTTCGATCTTCGATGCTGACGACAGCGCCGCCCAGGTCAAGGACCTGATGCCCGGCGCCAAGCCCGACGCGATCGACGACACCAAGAACCTGATCTCGCGCGCCAAGAACGCCGGCCTGTCGCCGGAGCAGGCGCTGGCCGTGGCCCGCTCCACCCGCGAGATGGAGGCGGCCAAGGTGTACGCGCGCTACCAGGCGCGGCTGTCCTCGTTCAACGCGGTCGACTTCGACGACCTGATCCGGTTGCCGGTGCAGATCCTGGAAGAGAACGCCGAGGTCGTCGCCGGCTGGCGCGAGCGCATCGGCTACCTGCTGGTGGACGAGTGCCAGGACACCAACGACGCGCAGTACCGCCTGCTCAAGGCGATCGCCGGCCCGCGCGGCAACTTCACCTGCGTGGGCGACGACGACCAGAGCATCTACGCCTGGCGCGGCGCCAACCCGGAGAACCTGCAGCAGATGGAGCGCGACTACCCCGCGCTGCAGGTGGTCAAGCTGGAACAGAACTACCGCTGCTCCAACCGCGTGCTGCGCGCGGCCAACGCGCTGATCGCGCGCAACCCGCACCAGCACCTGAAGACGCTTTGGAGCGAGCAGGCCGACGGCGAGCGCATCCGCGTGTGGGAGTGCCGCGACAACGAGCACGAGGCGGAGAAGGTCGCCGGCGAGATCTCGTTCCTGGGCACGACCAAGCAGATCCCGTGGAGCGAGTGCTGCATCCTGTTCCGCGGCAACCACCAGTCGCGTGCGCTGGAAAAAGCGCTGCAGCTGCTGCGCGTGCCCTACCACCTCACCGGCGGCACCGCGTTCCTGGAGCGCCAGGAAGTGAAGGACGCGCTGTCCTGGCTGCGGGTGATCGCCAATCCGGAAGACGACGCGGCGTTCCTGCGCGCGGTGCAATCGCCCAAGCGCGAAGTCGGCGCCACCTCGCTGGCCAAGCTGGCCGAACTGGCCGCGAGCAAGCACATGCCGATGTCGCGCGCGGCCCAGTCGATGGGCGCGCTGCAGCAGTTGCCGCCGCGCGCGGCCAACGGCCTGGGCGCGTTCAATGATGCGATCGCCGACCTGCGCGACAACGCCACCCGGATGAGTGCGGCCGAGCTGGTCCGGCGCCTGGCCGAGAAATCCGGCCTGCTCGCCGACCTGCGCGCGCAATGCAAGGACGAGGCCTCGTTCCAGCGGCGCAAGGCCAACCTGGACGAGCTGGCCGAGTGGTTCGAGGGCGGCCCGCGCGGGGCGACGGCCGGCGACCTGGCCGCGCAGCTTGCGCTGCTGTCGCGCAACGACAAGGACGACGGCGGCAACCAGGTGCGGCTGATGAGCCTGCATGCGGCCAAGGGCCTGGAATTCGGCTATGTGTTCATCGTCGGCTGCGAGGACGGCACCTTGCCGCACGAAGCGGCGCTGGAAGAAGGCTCGCTGGAAGAGGAGCGCCGCCTGATGTACGTCGGCATCACCCGCGCCAAGACCCAGCTGTGGCTCAGCCACAGCCGCGAGACCCGGCGCTTCCGGGAGAAGGTGCGGCTCAAGCCCAGCCGTTTCCTCGACGAACTGCCGGCGGCCGAACTGCAACGCGATGGCGCCGATCCGGTCGCCGATGCGGCGGCCAAGAAGGAACGCGCCAACGTCAGCTTCGCCGCCATCCAGGCGATGCTGGGCGAATGAACGCCGCCGCCACGCGCCCGATTGCGACCACCGCGCGGCTGCGGCTGCGCGAGCTGGACGAGGGCGATGCCGCCTTCATGGTCGAGCTGCTCAACCAACCCGATTTCCTGCGCTTCATCGGTGACCGCGGCGTGCGCGACGCCGAGCAGGCGCGCACTTACCTGCGCGAGGGGCCGATCGCAGGCTATGCCCGCCACGGCATGGGCATGTACGCGGTCGAACCACGCGAGGGCGGCGCGCCGATCGGGCTGTGCGGCCTGGTGGTGCGCGACGGCCTGCCCGGACCGGACATCGGCTTCGCCTTCCTGCCGCAGTACTACGGCCAGGGCTTTGCGTTCGAGGCGGCCAGCGCGACACTGGCGCTGGCGCGCGACACGCTGGCACTGCCCAAGGTGCTGGCGATCGTCTCGCCCGACAACGCTCGCTCGATCGCCCTGCTGCGCCGGCTCGGCCTGCGCGAGTCAGGCACGATCCGGTTGCCGGGCAAGGACGAGGAGATCGCGCTGTTCGAAACCGCGGAGGCTGGGTGATGCGCGACCATTTCGTGTTGATGGCCGATTACAACCGCTGGATGAACGGCAACATGTACCGCGCCGCCGCCACGCTGCCGGCCGATGCGCTGGATGCGCCGCGCGGCGCGTTCTTCGGCTCGATCCTGGGCACGATCAACCACCTGGTCGTCGCCGACACGGTGTGGCTCAAGCGCTTCGCCAGCAATGCGCCCGACGGCCGCTGGAACGCGCTGCAGGCGTTGGCCGACATCGCCATGCCAGACCGGCTCGATGCGCAGCCCTGCGCGGACCTGGCCGCCTGGTGGGCGCGGCGGCAGGTGCTGGATACGGCCGTCGTCGACTGGACCGGGCAGCTGCTCGAGGAAGACCTGACCCGCACGCTGCAGTACCGCAGCATGCGCGGCGACGCGAACCGGCGACGCCTTTCGTACCTGCTGCTGCATTTCTTCAACCACCAGACCCACCATCGTGGCCAGGCGACCACGCTTTTGAGCCAGTGCGGCGTGGACGTGGGCGTGACCGACCTGCACCCGCGACTGCCGGCCGTCGACTGAGGGTCCTGGCGCGGGCTGTAGCAATGAGCCGGTAAACTTGCCGCCTCCGCTGTTTCCGAGACCCAGCTCCATGCGTCTTTCCCTGCTCTGCACCGCACTGGCCGCCGGCCTGCTCATCACCGCATGCCAGCCGGTACGCGAACAGGCACCCGCCGCCGCACCGGTCGCAACCGCGCCGGCTGCCGCCGTGCCCGCCGACGACAACCTCAACGCCGTGCTCTGGGTGCAGCGCTCGGCCGAATACCGCGCCGCCGCCGCGCAGACCTACCGCGCCGCCGCCGACCACCTGGACGTGGCGCTGAAGCAGGCCGACTGGGACGCGCTGGTTCCCGAAGAGCGCGGCAACCCGGCCAAGGGCCTGAAGCCGGCGGTGATTCTGGACATCGACGAGACCGTGCTGGACAACTCGCCGTACCAGGCGCGCCTGGTCCGCGACGGCGCCGAGTACAGCGACCCGACCTGGGACGCGTGGGTGGAGGAGCGCAAGGCCAAGGCGCTGCCGGGCGTGGTCGAGTTCGCCCGCGCCGCCAACGCCAAGGGCGTCACCCTGATCTATATCTCCAACCGCGCCGTGCACCTGACCCAGGCCACCCTGGACAACCTGCGCAGCGAGGGCCTGCCGGTCGCCGACGAGAGCGTGTTCCTGGGCTTGGGCACCGTGGTGAAGGACTGCGAACAGGACGGCTCGGAGAAGGACTGCCGCCGCCAGCTGGCCGGGCGCAAGTACCGCGTGCTGATGCAGTTCGGCGACCAGCTGGGCGACTTCGCCCGGATCTACGACAACACCCCGGCCGGCCGCCAGGCGCTGCTGGACCGCTACGACGGCTGGTTCGGCGAGCGCTGGTGGATGCTGCCCAACCCGACCTACGGCAGCTGGGAGCCGGCGCTGTTCGACAACGACTGGCGCCAGCCGCGTGAAGCGCGCCGGGCCGCCAAGCGCGCCGCGCTGGACGTGGCGCCATGAGCGCCCGCCCGCCGCTGGCGCTGGCCGCCGACGAGCGCCTGATCTTCGCCCTGGACGTGCCCGGCCGGGCGCAGGCGCTGGAATGGATCGACCGGCTCGGCGACAGCGTGCGCTTCTACAAGATCGGCATGGAGCTGCTGGCCTCGGGCGAATACTTCCAGGTGCTCGACGACCTGGCAGCGCGCGACAAGCGGGTGTTCGTCGACCTGAAGTTCTTCGACATCCCGGCCACCGTGGCCGGCGTGGTCCGCGGCCTGGCTCGCTGGCCGGTCAGCTATTGCACGATCCACGGCTGGCACCCGGCGATGATGCAAGCCGCCGCGCAGGCCAACGCCGGCGCCGACATGCGCCTGCTGGCGGTCACCGTGCTCACGTCGATGGACGGAAACGACCTCAAGAGCATGGGTATCGACGGCGAACCGGAAGCGATCGTCGTCGAACGCGCCCTGGCCGCACAGGCCGCCGGGATCGACGGCGTGATCGCTTCAGGCCTGGAAGCCGGGCCGATCCGCCGTGCGACCGGCGCCGGGTTCTCGATCGTCTGCCCCGGCATCCGCCCCGGCGGCCCGGTCGGTGACGACCAGAAACGCAGCGTCGGGGTCGCCGAGGCCTTCGGTGCAGGCGCCGATGCGATCGTGGTCGGCAGGCCGATCCGCCAGGCCAGCGACCCGCGCGCGGCCGCCGCCGCAATTCAGGCCGAGATCGCGCAGGCCATCGCCAAATAAAATCAGTCACTTGAGCGACACAATTTCAAGTGTTGCCTAAGGTCGAGCGGGGCGCTAGGATGCCCGCGTCCGGTCTGTGATCGGAACCGTGCCACAACACGATGTCCTCCGGCCCCGGCCGGATTCAGGGAGGCCAAGTGCCTCCCTTTTTTCTTTCTGAACGCCTTGCCGGCGCGACCGGGCTGCGGCGACACTCGGCGCGGACCCTGCGGATGCCGCCCATGCCACCACTGCGACCCTGGACCCGCCTGGCCCCCGTCGCCGCGTGGATGTTCTGCATCGCCCTGCTGCTGGCGTTGTCGGCCTGCCGGCGCGAGCCGGTGCCGGAAGAACTGCCCGGCGCGGCAAGCGAGCCGGCCGGCGCGGTGCGCCAGCTCGCCAACCATCTGCAGCACAACGACCTGGAGGCCTTCGCCCGCGACGCACTGCCGGCACAGGAGCACGCCCGGTTGGCCGAAGCCTGGGCGCAAGGCCGCGACCGCTGGCCGCTGGTCGAGCTGCCCCTGGACGAGCAACTGGGCCCGCTGCTGGCGGTCCTGTCCGCGCCAGGCTCGGAGAAGGACTTGCGCCGCTCGTTCGAGCGGCAGATGGCCGGGCAGGATGCCGCGCTGCGCGAAGCGGCCCGCTCGCTGGCCTTGTTCGGCACTCAATATGTGCAGAACCAGGGCGAATACAGCGACGAGGAGCGGGCGCACTACCGCCAGGTCATCGCCGCGCTGGGTGCCTGGTCGGCGACTGCGCCGCTGGGCGACCGCAAGCGGGCCAACGCCGCGATCGACCGCCTGGCCGCCGCCGCCCGGGCCACTGGCCTGGACAGCGACCAGGCGCTGGCCGCCGCCGGAATGCAGGAAAGCCTGAAGCGGCTGGGGCCGTTTGCCGCCGCAGCCAAGACCGTGCTGGCCGATTACGGGTTGGACCTGGACCGCAGCCTGGCCGACCTGCGTACCGGCCTGGTCGAAGAGGACGGCGACCGCGCCACGGTGCGCATTCACTACCCGCTGGCCGGGACCGAGATCGACACCACGGTCAGCCTGACCCGTCGCGACGGCCACTGGTACCTCACCGACTATCTCGAACACGCCGCCGCGCTGCTGGCCGAACCGCCGGCGACGACGCCTACCCTTCCCGGCCTGCCGGCACCTCCTGAGCCGCAACCGCCGGCCGGACCGGCCGCTGCGCGATAATCCGCCCATGCCTGAACAGAATTCCTTTCCCTTTCCGGAGCCGCCGCCCGGCAGCAAGCCGTCGCCGGACGCCAAGGCGCCCGTTGCCGGCAGCCCCGGCGATGTCGCAGCCGCTCCGGAAAGCGCAGCCCCGACGGACGGATCCAGTTCGCCCGCCGAAGCCGTGGTGCCGGTCCCGGTGACCACCCGTCACACACCTGCGGCACGCCGCCCGCTGTGGGCGCGCTTCATGGGTTGGCTGGCCGATCCGTGGCTGGAGCTCAAGCTCGAGCCGGCCGACCTGAGCGCCCACGCCGATCCGCGTCCGGTCTGCTACGTGCTCGAGGACTACGGACTGTCCAACGCGCTGATCCTGGACAAGGCCTGCCGCCAGGCCGGCCTGCCCTCGCCGCTGGTGCCGCTGCCGCGCGACCCCACCGGGCGCAAGCGCGCCTATGTGGCCCTGTCGCGGCGAAATGCCGCGCCGCTGATCCCGGACCAGCGTCCGGCCAAGCGCACCCATTCCGATTCGCTGGCCCGTCTGCTGCAGGCGCATCGTGCCGATCCGGCGCTGGACGTGCGGCTGGTGCCGGTATCGATCTTCGTCGGCCGCGCGCCGGACCGGCAGAGCGGCTGGTTCTCGGTGCTGTTCTCGGAAAACTGGGCGCTGGTCGGCCGCTTCCGCCGGCTGCTGGCGATCCTGCTCAACGGCCGCGACACCCTGGTGCGCTTCGCCGAACCGGTGTCGCTGCGCGATACCGTCGAAGAAGGTCTGCCGCCCGAGCGCACCGTGCGCAAGCTGCAGCGCGTGCTGCGCGCGCATTTCCGCCGGATCCGCGCGGCGATCATCGGCCCGGACTTGTCGACCCGCCGCCTGCTGGTGGACCAGGTGCTGGCCGCCGACACCGTGCGCGAAGCGATCGCCGACCAGGCCCGACGCGACAACTCCAAGCCGGCCGAAGCCTGGAAGAAGGCCCACGCCTACGCCTGGGAAATCGCCGCCGACTATTCGCACCCGGTGGTGCGTTCGGCCAGCTTCGTCCTCACCCCGGTGTGGAACAAGATCTACCGCGGCGTGCTGGTCCACCACCTGGACAAGGTGAAGGAAGCCGCGCCCGGCCACGAAGTGGTCTACGTGCCCTGCCACCGCAGCCACATGGACTACCTGCTGCTGTCGTACCTGCTGTACGAACGCGGCATCGTGCCGCCGCACATCGCCGCCGGCATCAACCTCAACCTGCCGGTGGTCGGCACGATCCTGCGCAAGGGCGGTGCGTTCTTCATGCGCCGCAGCTTCCGCGGCAACCCGCTGTACTCGGCGGTGTTCACCGAGTACGTGGCCCAGCTGGTCTCCGGCGGCTATTCGCTGGAGTACTTCATCGAAGGCGGGCGCTCGCGCACCGGCCGGTTGCTGCAGCCCAAGGGCGGCATGATCGCCATGACCCTGCGCGCCTACCTGCGCCAGCCGACCCGGCCCGTCCTCTTCCAACCCGTCTACATCGGCTACGAGAAGCTGATGGAGGGCAACAGCTACCTGGACGAGCTGTCGGGCAAGCCGAAGGAGAAGGAATCGATCTGGTCGCTGCTGTGGGGCATCCCCAAGGTGCTGCGCTCCAACTACGGCCAGGTGGTGGTGAACTTCGGCGAGCCGATCCGGCTGGCCGAGGTGCTGGCCGAGCACGCGCCGGACTGGGATGGCAAGCCGGTGTCCGAGGACGAGAAGCCGTCCTGGCTGGCCGATACCGTCGACGTGCTGGCGCAGAAGATCCAGATCAACGTCAACGGCGCCGCCGACGTCAATCCGATCAACCTGCTGGCGCTGGCGATCCTGTCCACGCCCAAGCACGCGATGGGCGAGGCGGACCTGCTGACCCAGATCGCGTTGTCCAAGACCCTGCTGGCCGAGCTGCCGTACTCCGAGCGCTTCACCGTCACCCCGCATTCGCCCGAGGAGATCGTGGCGCATGGCGAGGAGATCGGCGTGCTCAACCGCGTCCCGCACCCGCTGGGCGATGTGCTCAACGTGGACGACGACAACGCGGTGCTGCTGTCGTACTTCCGCAACAACGTGGTGCATCTGTTCACCGCCTCGTCGTGGATCGCCTGCTGCTTCCAGCACAACCGGCGCATGAGCCGGCGCACGCTGGTGCGGCTGGGCCGCACCGTGTATCCGTTCCTGCAGGCCGAGCTGTTCCTGCCGTGGAACGAGGACGAGTTCGCCGAGCGCGTGGACAAGATCGTCGACGTGTTCGTGCGCGAAGGCCTGCTGCAGCAAATCAATGACGACGAAGGCGGCATCCTGCAGCGCAACCAGGGCCAGAGCGACGAGGTGTTCCGCCTGCGCGCGATCGGCCACACGTTGCAGCAGGCGTTCGAGCGCTATTACATCGCCATCTCGGTGCTGGTGAAGAACGGCCCCGGCACGCTCGGCGCGGCCGAGCTGGAAAGCCTGTGCCACCTGTCGGCGCAGCGCCTGAGCCTGCTCTATGCCGAATCGGCGCCGGAGTTCTTCGACAAGAGCCTGTTCCGCGGCTTCATCCAGAAGCTGCGCGAGCTCAAACTGGTCTGGCCGGACGCCAACAGCAAGCTGATGTTCGACGATCGCCTGGACGTGTGGGCCAAGGACGCCAAGATGATCCTGGGCCGCGAACTGCGGCACACGATCGAGCGCGTCAGTCCGGAAGCGGCGCGCCCGGAAGCGGTGGAGCCGGCGCCGGCGGATTGACCGGCAGCACTGCCGACCGGGCTCAGAAGCCCGTGCCGGCAGCCGCGTCGCAACTCATCTGCAGGAATTTCATCGCGTACTCGATGCGATCCTGCAGCTCCGGGTCGGTGGTGCGATAGAAAAGAGTCAGGTGCTTGAAGCGATTGTCGGCCACGCGCGCGGTGACGCCACCACCGCCACGGCTCACCGTGGCCTTGCCCCACGCAATGGAGTGCGGCGGCGCCATGGCCGTTGCCGGCGACGGTTCATAGAGCATCTCGCTGGTGGCGTACTCATCGTTGTAGTCCGCCGGATCTGCCGCCTTCTTGTCCAGGTCGCTGAAGGCCAGGCCGGTGATGTTCGTGGTGCAGGCATCGAGCGCGGACAGGCGCTCGACCGTGGCCTCGCGCGGGAAGTTCCACTCACTGGTCGTGCTTTTCGTTTCCACCCAACCGCGGAGAGCCTTCTTGTGGAATACCCGGTGCTTGACCGTGGTGCGGACCTCCGCGAACTGCAACGCCGCCGGCACCGTGCCTTCGCTCACCAGCAGCGACAGGAACTGCTGCGCCCCCTGCGCGGTCTGTTGCGATTGCGCCACGCTGCTGGCGCTGGCCAGCAGACCGATCGCCACCGCGGCAACACATGCCCCGCCTTTCATGATTCCCATCGCACTCCCCTGCATGGATATTCGTCGACCCGATCGGCCGTCCTGGTCGAACTGGAACCACCAAGCTGCGCCGTCGGGCCTCAGCCGCATTGGGCGCCGGTCATGCTCACCTGCACCTGCTCGGCGGCGCAGCTCATCTGGCCGATGCGGATGTTGTCGCCCAGGCCCTGGCAGCTGCCGCCGATGTAGTTGGCCTGGCTGAAGCGGATGCCGGCACCGGCCGGGGTTCCCGGGCAGCGCGCTTCGAAACTGACGTTGCAGCCGGTCTTCGATGGCGTGGAGGTCTGCAGGTAGAAGATGTCCTGGCCCCCGCCAATACAGGTCGCCGCCTTGCCGCGGAAGCCGCTGCGCAGCGACTGTTCAGCCTGGCGCAGCTGCTGCTCCTGGGCGAGGCGACGCTGCTCTTCCTGGCGCTTGCGCTCGGCATCGGCGCGCTCGCGCGCGAGGCGGTCGGCCTCGGCTTTCTTCTGGCGATCGACCGTTGCTTTCTCTTCGGCCGCCCGCTGTACCTGCAGGCGTTGACGCTCGGCCGCGGCCTGTTCACGCAGCGCCTGGTCGCGCGCCTGCGCGTTGTTGGCCTCGGGCGTGGCAGCCACCGCGGATGACTGCGAGGTGGCAGGACCCGACGGCGAGGCCGTGCGCGCCATCGTCGCCTGCCGCTGCTGCGCCATCGCCTGCTCGCGCCGGCGACGCTCCTCGGCTACCCGCTGCCGCTCGCGCTCGATCTCGCGCTCACGTTCCCATGCCACTGCCTCGGACTGGCGGCGCACGTCGTCCAGGAACGCCTGCTGCTGCGCACGCTCGACCTCGTGCTTGGCCATCTCGTCCTGCAGCACATTCATGCCGTGCAGCAGGGCTTCGGCGAATCCCCCGGAAGAGGACTGCGGCTGGCTGTCGGCCTGCATCGCCTCCCATTCGGCTTGCGCATCGGCTTCCATCTGCGCGATGCGATCTTCCTCTGCGCGCCGGCGCTCGTCCTCCTGCCGGCGCAGTTCGGCCTGTTTGGCCTGCTCCTCGCGCACGACCTTGCCGGTGGCCATGCGTTCCCGGATCTTGGCCAGGTCCTGCTCGCTCAGTGTGCGCGGCGCGGTCTGGGCCTGCGCCGCGAACGACGCTGACAGCAACAGAAACGACGCGAACATCCACGAAACATTCATGGCTCGCACCTCAGAAGCCGGTATCGGCGGTGGAGTCGCAGCTGGCCTGCAGGAACTTGCCTGCGTACTCCATGCGCTCCGCCATTTCCGCGCCCTGGCTCGTACGCAGCGCGACCCAGGTGTTCCTGTAGTTCGGGTCCATCCAGGAAACGACGATGCCGTCGCCCTGGGTGAGCCTGGCGACCTTCACCTGGCCCCATTCGATCCGCAGTTGGTAAGGCGCCTTTCCGCCCACGATGGTGTGCACGTTGTCGCCCAGGTAACCGGCGCCGCTTTGCGCCACCTTGGCGGTTTCGCGCTGCTCATAAATCTGGCCGTACGAAATCCCACCGATCACCGATGCACAGGCACCGGAGGGAAGAAAGCTCGTTGCCTTCACGTCGAGCGCGCCGACACCCTCGTAAGCGATGGGCTCCTCGGCGTGCTTGTCGAAGCCATACCAGTCCTGCTTGCCGGTCTTGCGGTGGTAGGTGCCGGTAACCCGCATCGGCACTTCCTCGAGCCGCCCATCGATGCTGGCGCGCCCGCCCTCCACCAGTTGTGCGAAGAACTTCTGCGCACCCTCGGCGGTCTGCCCGGCCTGTGCGTGGACCTGGGTGGAGGCCATCGGGCCGGCGACCAGCAGCAACGCACTGGCCAGAGTCGTCTTCATCGATGTCATGTCTGGTCCTTCCCGGCGCGTCCCGCGCGCCTCCCTTGTTGATGGATGGGCGCCAGGAGCAGGTGACCGGACGCGTGGCGCCCGCAGCTCGGCCCGCCCGGTATCGGCGCGCGGGGGGTATTGGGTAAGAAAAAACCGCGGCACCGGCGTACCCCCTGTACGCCGGTGCCGCTCCCCTGGTTCCTGCCGTGGCGGCGCGGGAGTCCCCACTCCACGCCACCGGGCCAACCGGGCCATGGCCTGCTGATGACCATGGGTCGCGTGGCTCTCCCTGCCCGCGCGGCACGACCTGCGTGCGCCGCGGGCACCCATCCGGAGCTGCCAGCCACTGCAGACTGCCTGCGCGCGCGCGCGCGGTCTTTGCCCGCCCCGGGAGTACTTCTGAAAAATTCTGACGCCTGGGCTAAAGTCGGCATGCGAACCGCTGCAAGATCAATGACCTGCCGTTTTGGTCCACCGGTGTCGCAACCAGGGGGAACCACCATGCAACCGACTGCCCGCGACGGGGGCGCGCCGGACAATCCACCCCGCCCGATCGCCGGCGTCTGGCGCATCGGCGACCTCGAGCTGCATGAACCGGCTGGACGGCTGCTGGCCGACGGCCAGGCGCTCGACCTGGATCGCAGCAGCCACCAGATCCTGCGCTACCTGCTCGAGCACGCCGACGAGGTGGTGACCAAGGAGGAGTTGCTGGAGGCCGGCTGGCCCGGGCGCGTGGTGGCGGAAAACTCGCTGGCCAAGGCGATCGGCCGGCTGCGCAGCGCACTGGGAGCATCGGCCGGTATCCGCGCGGTGCATGGCTACGGCTACCGCTTCAGCGGTCCTGCCCTCTTCATTGCGCGGACCGGCACGCGGGGCACCACCGAGCAGGCCCTGCCGGACATCGGCGCGGTCCTCCCGGGCACGGCGGGCTGGCGCCTGATCGAACGGCTCGGCGAAGGCGCCAGCGGGGTGACCTTCCTGGCCGAATCGGCCACCCACCCGCAACGCCGGGTGATCAAGGTGGCGCGCGATGAAGAAGGGCTTCGCAGCCTCAAGCGCGAGATCGCGCTGTCGCGCTACATTCACAGCGCCATGCCCGACCGGGGTCGCGTGGCGCCGGTGCTGGACTGGAACCTCGAACAAACGCCGTACTACCTCGAACTGCCCTATTTTTCCGAAGGCAACCTGGAGCGATGGGCGACAGCCGCAGGCGGATTGGCCGCATTGCCGAGCGACCAGCGCCTGGACCTGTTCGTCGCGCTCTGCGACGCGATCGCCGACCTTCACGAGATCGGCGTCATCCATAAGGATCTCAAGCCCGAGAACCTGTACCCGCAGCCCGGCGCGGACGGTGCCTGGCGCGTGGTGCTGTCCGACCTGGGCGCGGGCGAAGCGGCGCCATCGCCGCGGCTGGCCGAACTGAGCCTGACCCTGAGCGTGGCCGCTGGCGACTCGCCGCAGGCCGGCAGCCTGCTGTACCTGGCACCGGAACTGATTGCCGGCGAACCGGCGACCCAGCGCAGTGACGTGTTCTCGCTGGGCGTGCTGCTCTACCAGCTCGCGGTGGGCGACCTGCGCAGGCCGCTGGCGCCGGGCTGGGAGCACGACATCGACGATGCCCTGCTGCGGGAGGACATCGCCCTTGCCGCGGCAGCCCGGCCGGAACGACGCCTGATCGATGCCCGCACGCTCGCCGAACGGGTACGCATCCTGCCCGCACGCCGCCAGGCCCGAGAGGAAGAGCAACGCCACGCCGAAGCCGTCCGCGCACAGGGCGTGCAGCTGGAGAAGCTGCAGAACCGGCGTCGCTGGCTGCAGGCCGGCATGGCCGTTCTCGGCGCGGTCCTGCTGCTGTCGCTGTGGCAACAGCAGCGCGTACAGAGCGCGCGCGATGCGATGGAAACGGCCAGTCGCCAGGCGCGCGAGAACGCTGCGATTGCAGATGCGGTCAACCGCTTCTTCAACCAGGACGTGCTCGGCGCTGCATCACCCTACGCGATGAACGGCAAGCGCGAACCGACCGTGCGCGAAGCGGTGGACCATGCCGCGGCGCGCATCGACCAGCGCCTGGCCGACCAGCCGGTGGTCGAAGCCGCGGTGCGCATGGCCATCGGCCAGGTGTATGGCGAATCGATGCTCATCACCCAGGCGATCGAGCAGGAGCGTCGCGCCGTTACCCTGTTCGAGCAGCAGCTGGGCCCGCAGGATCCGCGCACCCAGCAGGCCCGCTACCGGCTGGCGACCGACCTCACCGACGACTCGCGCTTCGACGAGGCCAGGGGACTGATCGATGCGACCGACGCGCTGCGCCGCCAGGCCGGCCAGGACGACGCGGAGACCACGCTGCTCTCCCATCGCGCCAACTGCTACTGGTACATCTGGCGCGAGCGGTTCGACGACGGGGCGCCGGCGTGCGAAGGCGCCATCGCTGCGCAGTTGCGGTTCGATGCCGACGACCACAACGCGCTGGTCAAGGCGCGCACCAACCTGGCCGTCCTGCACAGCCGCGCGGGGCGCTTCGAGGAGGCAGAACATCAGTTCGCGCGAATCGCTCTGGAATTCGACGCGCTCGACGACCACGAAAGCCCGACCTGGCTGCGTGCCACCTACCTTCACGGCATGAACCTGCTGGCATTGGGCCGCCACCAAGAAGCAACCCGCCTGCTGGTCCACGTGTTGGGCGGCTCGATCGCGGCGATGGGCGCGGACAACCCGCACACCCTTGAGGTGCAGATGGGCCTGGCGCGCTCGCACATGCTGCAGGCCAGGCCCGCCGATGCGGTGCCCCTGCTCGAGCATGCCTACGACGCCTACCGGCGCCAGTTCGGCGAAGACAACCACTACACGCTGGCGGCGGCCCAGGCCCTGAGTGCGGCCCGCTGCGCAGCCGATCCTGATATCGCGGCCACCTGCGGCTGAAGGCCGCCGACCAGGCGCCCGCTCAGGCCGGCTGGTCGGGGATCAGCAGGCTTTCCAGGCGGGCGATGCAATCCTTGAGCTGCAACTTGCGCCGCTTCAGGCGCTTGGCTTCAAGATCGTCGTCCGGATTGGCCGCCAGCTGCTGGATACGTTCGTCCAGCGCACGGTGCTCGCGCCGCATTTCGGCGATGCGTTCGGCAACGGTGCGGGGATCGATGGCTTCCACGACCAACAGCTTACACCGGCGCCGCAACATCACCTCGCCGGCGGCGGCGTGCGCAGGCGGTGGCCGGTAGAATAGGCGCCGATGAGCGCCGTCCTGCCCCTGCCCGAACCCCCCTCGCGCCGAACCGAGTCCCGCCGCGTCGATCCGCGCGTGGCCCAGCGCGAGCAGACCAAGCTGGCCAAGCGGCTGCGCCGCCAGGTCGGCCAGGCGATCGCCGATTTCGGCATGATCGAGGCCGGCGACAAGGTGATGGTCTGCCTGTCCGGCGGCAAGGACAGCTACACGATGCTGGACGTGCTGCTGCAGCTGCAGCGCAAGGCGCCGGTGCCGTTCGAGCTGGTGGCGGTAAACCTGGACCAGAAGCAACCCGGCTTCCCCGAGCACGTGCTGCCGGACTACCTGCGCGCGCTCGGCGTGCCGTTCCACATCATCGAGCAGGACACCTATTCGGTGGTCTCGCGCGTGGTGCCGGAAGGCAAGACCATGTGCTCGCTGTGCTCGCGGATGCGCCGCGGCGCGCTGTACTCGTATGCCGAGGCCAATGGCTTCACCAAGATCGCGCTGGGCCATCACCGCGACGACCTGGTGGCGACCTTCTTCCTCAACCTGTTCCACCACGCCAAGCTTTCGGGCATGCCGCCCAAGCTGCTGTCCGATGACGGCAAGCACGTGGTGATCCGTCCGCTGGCCTACGTGCGCGAGAGCGACATCGTCGAGTACGCGGCCGCGCGCCAGTTCCCGATCATTCCCTGCAACCTGTGCGGCAGCCAGGAGAACCTGCAGCGCAAGCAGGTCGGGCTGATGATGAAGCAGTGGGAACGCGAGTCGCCCGGCCGCACCGAGACCATCGCCCGCGCGCTTGGCGACATCCGCCCCTCGCAGCTGTCGGACCCGACACTGTTCGACTTCCTCGCATTGGGCCACCGCGAAGGCGCCGCGCGCGCCGATGCGCATGCCTGGCTGGCCGGCGCTCCGGACGATGGCGCCTCCGACGATGACGGGCCGCCCGCGCCGGCATGACCGGCCGTCGCGCGTCCTGCGACGCGCTCCCGCTTTCCTGCACGGCGCGCCGCGCGCCTGCCTTCCCATGACCCGAGATTCCGAATGTTCTTCCGCAACCTGACGTTCTTCCGCTTCCCCACCACCCACGATTTCTCCCAGCTCGACGCCCTGCTGCCGGAGGCCGTGCTCAAGCCGGTCGGCCCGCTGGAGCTGTCGTCCAGCGGCTTCATTTCTCCGTTCGGCCGTGGCGAAGACGCGCTCTCGCACCGCATCGGCGACTCGATCTGGCTGTCGGTCGGCAGCGAGAACAAGATCCTGCCCGGCTCGGTGGTCAACGACCTGCTGGCGCAGAAGGTCGCCGAGATCGAGGACAAGGAAGGCCGCAAGCTCGGCGGCAAGGCGCGCAAGCGGCTCAAGGACGACCTGCTGCACGAACTGCTGCCGCGCGCGTTCGTGAAGAGCTCGCGCACCGATGCGTTGCTCGACCTCGAACACGGCTTCCTGGCCGTGGACACCTCCTCGCGCAAGAGCGGCGAGGCGGTAGCCTCGGAGATCCGCCGCGCACTGGGCAGCTTCCCGGCGATCCCGCCGAACGCGGAAGTGGCCCCGCGCAACATCCTCACCGGCTGGATCGGCGGCGAACCGCTGCCCGAGGGCCTGTCGCTGGGCGAAGAGTGCGAGCTGAAGGACGCGATGGACGGCGGCGCGGTGGTCAAGGCGCAGAACCAGGAACTGCTCAGCGACGAGATCGCCAAGCACCTGGAAGCCGGCAAGCAGGTCACCAAACTGGCACTGACCCTGGACGACCACGTGTCCTTCGTCCTGGGCGAGGACCTGATCGTGCGCAAGCTCAAATTCCTGGAAGGTGCGGTCGACCAGCTGGAGAGCACCGAGCGCGACGACCTGCGCCAGGAGCTGGACGCGCGCTTCGCCCTGCTGGCCGGCGAGGTGCGGCGCCTGTTCCTGGTGCTGGAGTCGGCACTGAAGATCAGCAAGGCGGACAGCTGAACAAGCCGACACAGCAACCGCGGATCGTCCGCAGCCGCTGCTCGGCCACTCCAGCCGATCCCCGGCCGCCGGCAATCCGCGGGGCGACAGCTGCAGCGGGCTCGCATATTTGAACTTACAATCGGGCCCATGCCTTCGCTGCTCCACCGCCTGATCGCCCGCACGCCCCAGCGCGTGCAGCGCGACACCCTGGAACTGGAGCTGGACGATGGTCGCCGCATCGAGGTGCAACGCGTTCGCGACCCGCGCGCGCGTCGGCTCAAGCTCAGCGTGGACGAGCGCGGTGCGCGCCTGACCCTGCCGATGCGCGCCAGCCTGGTGGCCGGCGACCGCTTCCTGCACGAACACCGCGCCTGGCTGTCCACGCAGCTCGAACGCCATCAGCCGGCGGACGAGGCGATGGCCGCGCTGGTTCCCGGCCAAACCGCGACCCTGCCCCTGCGCGGCCAGTTGCTGCCGTTGCACTGGCACGAGGGCCGCTACATCCGCATTACTCGCGATGACGCGGGAATCCACGTGCAACTGCCCGCGCGCGCAACCGAGGCCGCGCTGCGCCGCGCATTGCGTGCGTTCTACGAAGCCGAAGCGCGCGCCGACATCGGTCGCTGGTTGCCGGCCTACCTGCCCGGCCTGCCGCGCGCGCCGCGCCAGATCCGCTTGAAGGTGATGTCTTCGCAGTGGGGTTCGCTGGCGCCCGACGGCAGCCTGGCGTTGGACCTGGCGCTGGTTCTGGCCGAGCCGTCGGCCTTCGAGTACGTGCTGGTCCACGAGCTGTGCCACCTGCTGCAGGCCAACCATTCGCCCGCGTTCTGGCACGAGGTTGAAACCCGGTTCCCGGCGTGGCGCGAAGAGCGCGCGTATTTCCATCGCGAAGGCCGCCGGCTCAAGGCCACGCTGCGGGCGCTGCTGGCCGGTTGAGCCAGGACGCGAGGCGTCGGTCGGTCCGGTCGCGTTAGGATGGCCCGGTCCGCCCACGGGAGATTTCGATGACGCTGCCGCTTCGCACCGCGCTGTCCGCCGCGCTTGTCGCCAGTGTGCTGTGTGCCTGCCAGCGCGCGGAGAACGACGCGCCGCCACCGGCACCTGCCACGGCAGCAGCCGACAACGCCGATGCGTCGGCTACGACAACACCCGCCGCCGGCACCGTCACCCCCAACCCGTATTGCCCGGCCACGCCCGGCACCGCGCCGAGCGGCGAGCTGGTCGCCACCCGCATCCCGGCCGCCAACGGCGACGGGTCCAAGGGCCTGTATGAGGGCCCGGTCTGGAATGGCCAGGCCCTGTATTTTTCCGACTTCACATTCGCCGACGGCTTCCCCTCGCGCATCCGCCGCCTGACCGAGGACGGGCGCGTGGAAACGGTGATCGACCCCAGCGGCAGCAACGGCATGGCCCTGGGCCAGGACGGCGCACTCGTCGCAGCCACCCATGACCGCAAGGAGCTCTCGCGCTTCGACCTGGTCGACGGATCGCGCATGCGCATCGTCGGCGAGTTCAACGGCCAGCCGTTCAATTCGCCCAACGACCTGGTGATCGCACGCGACGGCACGATCTGGTTTACCGATCCGGATTTCCAGCGCGCGGCCGCGCCCGGCGGCCAGGACAAGACCCGCGTCTACCGCGTGGGCACCGATGGCAACGTGTCGGTGGTCGACGACAGCATCGCCAATCCCAACGGCATCGCCCTGTCGCCGGACGAAAGCACCCTGTATGTCGCCGGTGGCGGCGAGCAGGGCGTGCTGCGCGCGTACTCGCTGGTCGATGGACAACCGCGCGGGCACCGCGACCTGGTAACCGACACCACGATTCCCGACGGCCTGGCGATCGACTGCCTGGGCAACATCTATCTCACCGAGCACACGCGTCGGCGTGTCCGCGTGCTTTCGCCGCAGGGCCAGGCGCTGGCGACTATCTCCGTAGACGCCAACCTCACCAACGCCGCTTTCGGCGGACCGCAGCGCAAGACGCTCTACCTGACCGGCGCCGGCTCGGTGTGGTCGATCGATCTGGACGTGGCCGGATTGCCGTACTGATCCTGCGTCGGCATCAGGGCCTCGCGCACATGAAGCACCGCACAAAGAAAAGGCCCCGCCGAAGCGGGGCCTTTTTTTAAGCGTGTCGCCGAGCCGGACTCAGAAGCGGTACTGAGCCGAGACGCCGAACAGATTGGCACCGCCATCGTACGAACCGGTCAGACGCGAACGGCTCGAGGACAGGATGTTGACCTCCGGGGTGTCGACCAGGTCGATGCGCGCGTAGCTGGCGTCGAGCGAGAAGTTCTCGCTGGCAGCCCAGGTCAGGCCGACCGCGTACCACATGCGGTCCTGGTCGGGCATGCGCGGGGTGCGGTGCGGGTAGCTGACCGGGGAATCGTCGCGAGCGACGCCGGCGCGCAGGGTGAACGCATCGTTGAGCGCGTACTCGCCGCCGACGCTGTAGAACCAGCTGTCGCCCCAGCTGTAGTCTTCGGCCGAATCGGCCTGGCGCGGGTTGTCGAACTGGATGCGGATCTCGCGCAGCGAGCTCCAGCCGGTACGCGACGTCTCGGCCATCAGCGCGAACTTGTCGGTGGCCTGCCAGGTGGCGCTCAGGGTGTGCACGTTCGGCGTGGTCAGCTTGGCCAGCGCGCCGGTGTCCACGTACTGGCCGGTGGAAGCCAGGATGGTGGCGACGTTGGTCGGCACGGTGAAGTCGGCGTCGCCGGTCAGCTCATGGTCCACTTCCGAGCGGTACGAGTAGCCGATCGAGACGTTGTCGGTCGGACGCCAGCTCAGGCCGGCGATGAAGCCCAGGCTGGTATCGGTGCCCTGCACCTCGACCGAACCGTCGTTCTTCTGCGGGCCGAACGGACCGGTGATCGGGTTGGGCATGAAGCACAGCGCCTGCGTGGCAGGGTTGCCGCACAGCGCGGTACCGAAGTCGATCGCGTTGGACAGGGTCACGTCCGAGCGCTCGATGACAGCGCCCAGGCCGGCGGAGAAGTGGTCACCCAGCTCCAGCGACATGGCCAGGGTCAGGTCGATGATCTTCACGTCCGAGTTCAGCGCGTGGTAACGGCCCTTCCAGCCGTCGTCGTATTCGGTCTTCAGGCCGAACGGCGCGCTGACCATGGCGCCCAGGGTCAGGTATTCGAAGTTGCCTTCCAGCGGCAGGATGAAGGACATCGCCGGCACCGGGCTCACGCCGCCGGCGTCGCCGCCATTGCCACCGGTCAGCGGCTGCTGCAGCGGAGTGCCGGCCGCGGCGTAGCCGTTGCCTTCGAATTCGAACGACAGGTCGATCGCGGTGATGTCGCCCTGGATGGTGGTGCGGTCGAAGGTCGACATCATCGCCGGGTTGTTGACGACGACCGACGCGTCGCCCTTGGCCGAAGCGGAACCGGCCATGGCGCGGCCCTGGGCCTTGACGCTGTTTTCCTTCAGCTGGAACGCAGCGGCATGCACCTGGCCGCAGGCCAGCGCACCGGCGATGCCGATGGCCAGCGCGGAAATACGGGTGAGGGAATGGGCGAATTGCATGTTTCTGATCTCTCCGGATGACGGGGTTTGGATTGGCACCAGCGCCCGCAAGCCACCCCCTCCCGGGGCTGCCCGCATCCGTCGGAGTCCCCTCCCGACATACGACGCCGTATTGGAGTATACCCGTTGCGTTTAACCAGACAATAACGACGAAAGTCACGCCTGGCAGGGCATCGGAGCGGCCGATCCGGGGGCTCCGTAGCAGACGGCCGGACCCGGCATGGGCGATAGTGGCGGCATGTTCGTGTCGCTGCCCTCGCGCCACAAGACCGCCCTGCGCTGGGCCACGCCGCTGCTGTTTGCCGCGCTGTGGCTGGCCTTCCTGTGGTCGCTGGGCCGTCCGGACGAGGCCCGGCGCAGCCTGTGGCTGGCCTGGGGCGCGCTGGGGCACGGCCTGGGCGGCGGCGATGCCTGGCTGGCCGCGCTGCGCGACGGCAGCGTGCTGCGCCTGTTCACCGCCCTGTTCCTGCATGCGGACTGGGCCCACCTGCTGGGCAACCTGGTGTTCCTGCTGATCTTCGGCCTGCCGGCGGAACGGGCGATGGGTCCGTGGCGGTTCCTGCTGCTGTTCCTTCTGGGCGGCGCGATGGCCAATCTGGCCGCGGTGCTGGTGATCGACAGCCCCGACCGGGTGGTGATCGGCGCCAGTGGCGCGGTATCGGCGGTGATCGGCGCCTATTTGGCGCTGTTCCCGGGAGCACGCCTGGGCGTGGTGTTGCCGCTGGGGTTGTTCCTGGAGTTCGTGCGTGCGCCGGCTTTCCTGCTGATCGGCATCTGGGCGGCGCTGCAGGTGGTGTTCGCCTACATCGGCCCGGCGTTCGGCGCGGTGGCCTGGGCCGCGCACGTGGCCGGGTTCCTGTTCGGCGTGGTCTTTGCCCTGGTGGTCCGTGCCGGGATCGCCCGACGGTTGCGTCGGCAGCGCGGTTACTGAGGACCGCGCTGCTGACCGCCGGCTCCAGACAGCGGGCACCCTTGGGTCCGGCTGCCGCGCACCCCACTTATCCGATTCCACCCCACGACCCGCCCGCTCCATGGCCAAGCCGCTCTACAAAGTGACGTTCCTCAACCACGGCAAGGTGTACGAGCTCTATGCCCGGCACGTGGCCGGCAGCTCGCTGTGGGGGTTCACCGAGGTCGGCGACCTGGTGTTCGACGTGCACGAAGGGCTGGTCGTGGATCCGACCGAGGAACGCCTGCGCGACGAGTTCGGCAACACGCGCGTGTTGCACCTGCCGATGCAGAGCATCATCCGGGTCGAGGAAGTCGAGCGGAAAGGCCAGTCGGCGATCCGCGATGCGGCCACCGGCGAGAAAGTGGTCACCCCGTTCCCGCTGCCGGCCAAGCCGACACGCTGAAACCCGCCCTGCTGCGGCCCTGCACCTGACCCATCGCGGGCCAGGTGCGATGGCCTCAGCGCGCCTTCACCGCGGCGGGCGCCTTGGCCACCAGCTTCTTGAGCTCGGCCAACGCGGCGGTGATCGGCTGGTCGCCGGGCAGCGGCTGGCCAGCCTTGTAGCCCTCGGCCCCTTCGTCGTCGCCGCGCAGGTGACCGGGCAAGGTCGCCTCGCTCAGTTCGGACAGGCTCGGCGGCAAATCATCGCCCCCGATCAGTTTGGGATCGGGCGTCAGCTCGGTATCAGGCACGATGCCGCTGGCCTGGATCGAGCGCCCGCTGGGCGTGTAGTAGCGCGCGGTGGTCAGTTTGACCGAGTCGCCGTTGTCCAGCGGCAGCACGGTCTGCACCGAGCCCTTGCCGAAGGTGCGGCTGCCGACCACGCGGGCGCGGTTGTTGTCACGCAGCGCGCCGGCCAGCACCTCGGCCGCGCTCGCCGAGCCGGCATCGACCAGCACCACCACCGGCGCACCCTTGAGGCGATCGCCCGGCGTGGCGTCGAACTGGCTGTCGCTGATCGGAATCCGCCCGCGCGTGCTGACGATGCCGCCGCTGTCGAGCAGGTCGTCGGCCACCTGCACGGCCGCGGTCAGCAGGCCGCCGGGATTGCTGCGCAGGTCCAGCACCAGGCCGCGCAGGCGGCCGCCGGCTTGCGCCTGCAGCTTGTCGACGTGGGTCTGGAAATCGGCGCCGGTATCGGCCTGGAAAGTGCTGATGCGCACGTAGCCATAACCGGGCTCAAGCATGCGGCTGCGCACGCTGGTCACCTTGATGGTCTCGCGCTGCATGGTCACGTCGAACGGCTTGTCGCGGCCTTCGCGCACGACGGTAACGGTGACCTTGCTGCCCGGCTCGCCGCGCAGGGGTTCCATTGCCTCGACTTGGGCAATGGGCTTTCCGTCGATGGCGATGATGGTGTCGCCGGCGAGGATGCCCGCGCGCGCGGCGGGGGTGTCGTCTATCGGCGCGATCACCTTGAGTGTGTTGTCCTGCTGCTGCAGCAGTTCAACGCCGATGCCGTCGTAGGCGCCGGTGGTCTGTTCGTCGAAGGACTCGCTCTCGTCCTTGTCCAGGTACGCACTGTGCGGGTCCAGGTCCATCAGCAGGCCGGCGATCGCCGACTGCATCAGCGCATGGTCGTCGACCGGATCGACGTACGCGTCCTTGACCGCGTTGTAGACGGCGACATAGCGGCGGATCTCGGCCAGCGGCACGCGCGATGCGGACGTGGCGCCCTGGTCGGTGGCGTCCGGATCGTCGCTGGCGGGCACGGGCGGTTCGTCGGCGACGGTCGCGCCGGCGGGTGCGGCTTCCGGCCCCGGCTCAACGGGCGTGCCGGCCGGCGGATTGGCGGGCGGCGACGCCTGCTGGGCTGCCACGTGCGCGACCGGTAGCAGGGCCAGCAGCAAGGCCGGCAGCAGGAACGAGGCGGAACGGCGCATGCGGGACTCCAGGGCGCGCCAGTCGCGCGTGCGATCGATTATGCGACAAGCACAGCACAATGCCGCTTGAACTCAGCCGCCCTGCCGCCGGCCGGGTTCAGCGCCGCTGCAGCCAGGTGGACGGGTCGACCGGCTGGCCGTTACGACGCAGCTCGAAGTACAGCGCCGGCCGGCCGTGTCCGCCGGAACTGCCGACCTTGGCCACCGCGTCGCCACGGCGGACACGATCGCCGGCATCGCGCAGCAACGCATCGTTATGCGCGTACAGGCTCATGTAGCCGTTGCCGTGGTCGATGATCAGGATCAGGCCGTAGCCGGTCATCCATTCGGAGAACACGACGGTGCCGTCGGCCACCGCGCTCACCGTGCTGCCGGCCGGGGCACCGATCAGCACGCCGCTGCTGGTCCGGCCATCGGGCAACTGGCCGCCATAGCGTGCGAGCAGGTCGCCGGTGGCCGGCCAACCCAGCCCGCCGACCTTGGGCGGCGGCGTGGCCGAGGCGACCTTCGGTGGCACCTTGCCACCGCTGGCCGGACGGCCTGCGGCGGTACCCGACTGCTTGGCTTCCTTCGCCGCCGCGGCCGCGGCGGCGCGACGCTCGGCCTCGGCGCGCGCTGCCGCCGCGCGCAGGTTGGCGAGCAGGCGTTCCAGCGACTTCACGTCCTGGCCCAGTTCCTTTTCGCGCGACTGACGATCCTGGTAGCGCTCGTCCAGATCGGCCACGACTTCGGCGCGCGCGCCACGGTCGCGCTTGAGCGTGCCCATCTGTTGCTTCTGCTCGGCCTGTAGCGTTTCCAGCTGCGCGGTGCGCGTGGCGATCTCGGTCTCGGTGGTGGCCAGGGCTTCGAGCGCTGTGGACAGTTCGGCGACCTGGCGCACCTGCTCGCGCTGGGCGTAGCGGTAATAGCCCAGCGCGCGCTGGGCATCGGCAATCCGGTCCTGGGCCAGCAGCAGCTTCAAGGGTGCCTGCGAGCCGGCCATGTAGGCGCTGCGCAGCAGGGCGGCCAGGCGTTCGCGGCGCTCGCCCAGGTCACGCTGCATGGCCTGGCGACGTTGCTGGAGTTCGGCCAGCGCCTGGCGTTGGTCCTGCAGGGCCTGTTCGGTTTCGGCCAGCGCGCGAGCGGATCGGCCCAGCTGCTCGTCGGCCCGGCGCAGGCGCTGCGCGGCGTCGCCGCGCTGGCCTTCAAGGCGACGGCGTTCGCGGGCAATCTGCTGCAGTTCGGCGCGGGTCTTGCGCAACTGCTGCTCGGTGGCCTTTTGCGATTGGGCATGGAGGTCGACCGGAGTGCCGGCCACGCCCAGCAGCAGGGCCAGCCCCAGGCCGACGCCCAGGCGCCTGGCCGCCCGCAGCATGACGCTGGGGACGGACCGGGACAGCGTGTGCTCGCGGCGACGGGGCATGCCCGGAGCTTCCATGACTTCCGCCCAATGACTTCAGACAGTGGCGGATTGTAGCCAAGGGTGGTCGTATGCTGTTCCCGGTTCCATACAGCAGGCATCCACCATGACCCGCATTCCCGTGACCCGCTCCTTCGTGCGCCTGGCTTTTGCCGTGGGCCTGGCCTGCTCGTTCCAGGCGATGGCCCAGGACGACATCAGCAAGGTCAATGGCAGCATCGAAACCACGGCCGGCGGATCCTATGGCGACCTGGAAACGGTCAACGGCGCCGTCCGCGTCGCCGAAAACGTGCAGGCGCGCGACGCCAGCACGGTCAACGGCAGCATCCACATCGAGGATGGCGCGCGCGTGAACAGCGTGGAAACGGTCAACGGCGCGATTCGGCTGGCCCGCAACGTGCAGGTCGGTGGTGGCATCGAAACCGTCAACGGCAGCGTGTTCGTCGACAACGGCGGCACGGTCGGCGGCAGCATCGAGACGGTCAACGGCGCCATCGGCCTGGTTCACACCGAGGTCGCCGGCAGCCTGGAGACGGTCAACGGCGACATCACCGTGGGCATCGGCTCCCATGTGCGCGGCGGCATCACCGTCGAGCGCGCCCATGGCTGGTTCCAGGGCTCGCCCAAGCGCAAGCCGCGCGTGGTGATCGGCCCGAATGCCGTTGTCGACGGCCCGCTGGAGTTCCGCCGCGACGTCAGCCTGTACGTGCACAAGACCGCACGGACCGGTCCAGTGACCGGCGCCGAGGCGGTGAGCTTCGAAACCGAGACCGCGCCGCAGGACTGAGCCGGCGCAGCTTGGCTAGAATCGGGATTCCGCAGTACCTACTGGAGTCCCGATGTCCCGCAAAGTCCTGATCGGCCTGGCCGCCGGCGCCCTGGCGCTGGCTGGCTGCAAGCAGGCCGACACTCCCGCTCCGGCCGCCGCGCCGGAAGCGACCGCCGCCGGCGCTCCCGCCAGCACCCACGCCTTCCAGCCGGCGATCGAAGCCGGCGACTTCGCCGAGATGGTGAAGACCCTGGCGTCCGACGAGTTCGAAGGTCGCGCCCCCGGCTCGGTCGGTGAAGAGCGCACGGTCGAATACATCCGCGCGCAGATGCAGCGCATCGGCCTGCAGCCGGGCAACGGCGACAGCTACTTCCAGGACGTGCCGATGGTGGAAACCACCGCCGACCCGGCCACCAAGCTGACCCTGACCATCGGCGGCAAGCCGGTCGAGCTGGGCTTCGGCAGCGACATGGTGGTTGGCACCCGCACCGGCCAGGCCCAGGTCAGCGTGAAGGACAGCCCGGTGATCTTCGTCGGCTACGGCGTCGATGCGCCCGAGCGCGACTGGAACGACTACGCCGACCAGGACTGGACCGGCAAGACCGTGGTGATGTTCGTCAACGACCCGGGCTTCCATGCCAACGACGACAAACTGTTCGACGGCAAGAAGATGACCTATTACGGCCGCTGGACGTACAAGTTCGAGGAGGCCGCACGCAAGGGCGCCGCCGCCGCGCTGATCGTCCATGACGACGCTGGTGCCAGCTACGGCTGGGATGTGGTCAAGAATTCCTGGTCCGGCGCGCAGTACGACCTGCCTGCCAGCGACGATCCCGAGCCGCGCGTGCCGATCCAGGGCTGGCTGACCGCCGATGCCGCACGCAAGCTGTTCGCCGGCGCCGGCATCGAGCTGGAAGACGCCTACAAGAAGGCCAACAAGCCCGGCTTCAAGCCGGTGCCGCTCAATGCCACCCTGTCGGTCGACCTGGCAAGCACCACCGCCAACAAGACCTCGCGCAACGTGATCGGCGTGTTGCCGGGCAAGGCGCGCGCCGATGAGGCCGTGCTGTACATGGCCCACTGGGACCACCTGGGCAAGCACGAAGGCGAAGAGGGCGACGCGATCTACAACGGCGCCGTCGACAACGCCACCGGCGTGGCCGGCATCCTGGAGATCGCCGAGGCGTTCGCCCAGCAGGAACAGCCGCCGGAGCGTTCGGTGGTGTTCGTGGCGGTGACTCTGGAGGAATCGGGCCTGCTCGGCTCCAAGTACTACGTCGCCCACCCGACCTTCCCGCTGGACAAGATCGCCGGCGTGGTCAATCTCGATGCGATGTCGGTCGGCGGCCGGTCGCGCGACATGGTCGTCACCGGCTTCGGCAACTCCGAGCTGGAAGACCTGCTGAAGGCGCACACCGACAAGCAGGACCGCGTGCTGACCGAAGAGGGCAACACCGCGGCCGGTTACTACTTCCGCAGCGACCACTTCAACTTCGCCAAGGCCGGCGTGCCGGCGCTCTATGCCAAGGGCGGCAACGACCTGCGCGAAGGCGGCATCGAAGCGGGCAAGGCCGCCAATGCCGAGTACGCCAAGCGTTACCACCAGCCCAGCGACGAAGTGCATGACGGCTGGCGCTACGACGGCGTTGTCGAGGACCTGCAGGCGCTCTATGGCGTCGGCCAGGACCTGGCCGCCGGCGACCGCTGGCCGAACTGGTACGACGGCAACGCCTTCAAGGCTGCACGCGACCGGATGATGGCCGACAAGCAGGCCGCACCCGCCGCAAATTGAGACAGGGCGCGGGTTTCGGCCCGCGTCGTTTAGTAAAAAAGAAGGGCCGGTCGCTTTTGCGCCGGCCCTTTTTTATCTCTGCAGCGTGACCTTCCCTACAGCGTTGCGATGACCGTTCGCACGTGTCGTCGCTGCCGCCAATCGGAACCGCGGCTCAGTGCTTCTGCTTCGCCGCTTCCAGCACCGGATCCGCGACCTTTTCAGCCTCGCGCAGCACGCGCAGTATGTTGCCGCCCCAGATATTGGCGATGTCACGCTCGCTATAGCCGGCGTCAAGCAAGGCCTGGGTGATCTTCGGCAAGTCGCGGATATCCTCGAAGCCGGCCACGCCACCGCCGCCATCCCAGTCGGCTCCGATGCCCACGTGCTCCGGCCCGGCAACCTGCAGGATGTGCAGCAGGTGCTTCATGTAATCGTCGAAAGTGGCCTGTTTGGCCGGGTACTTCGCATCGATCAGGTCGCGTTCGCGCAGGAACTCGGCCACCTGAGCCGCACTGAACGACTCCTGCGAACCGAACCTGTCATCCAGCGCATCCAATGCCGCCTTGCGTGCCGGGTTCTCTTCGATCGGAATCAGGTAACCGCCGTAGGCATTGACCTGGATGACGCCGCCCTTCTGCGACAGGCGTCGGATCCGTGCGTCATCGATGTTGCGCGCATGCTCGAAGATCGCGTCCGAACCGCTATGCGACAGCACGATCGGCGCGCGCGACAGCTCGAGCAACTGGTCGAACACCTGGTCGCTGGCGTGGGAAGCATCGAGCACGATGCCCAGACGGTTGGCGTCGGCGACCAGCTTCTTTCCGGCCGGACTCAAACCATTCCACTCCGGCGGCGTATTGGACGAGTCGCCGAATTCGTTGTTGCGCACATGGGTGATGCCGAGCATGCGCAGGCCCAGCTTCTGATAAGCCGTGATCAAGGTCGGGTCGGCTACCAGCGGGGAGGCGTTTTCCATGCTCAGGTAGACCACGCGCTTGCCGGCTGCGGCAATGCGCGCCGCGTCATCGGCGCGCGCCGCCAATTCGAGCTCGTCAGGTAGAGCGGCCACCCGTTCGCGGATTTCGGCGAGCCGGACCAGGCCATGATCGCGCGCGCGCTGGTTGGCCTCGGGCGTGCGATCGCCCTGCCCGGTGTAGATCACCCAGAAACCGCCATCGAGACCGCCTTCGCGCATGCGCGGCAGGTCGACCTGGGAGAATTCGCGTTCGGCGCTGTGGTCCTGCCGGATATCCCAGCCAGGCCTGGCGAAATTTGCGGGCGTGTCCAGGTGCGTATCCAGCACCAGGATCCGTTCGTGCAGATCGCGGGCTTGCTTGCTGACTTCGACGGCCTGCACCGGCCACGCATACGCCAGGACCAGGCATCCGGCGATCACATTCCCCACGGCAACCTTCATCGCGCCCCCATTCAACGATACGGATGGGTCGATTGTTGGCCATTTCGTGGCGACGGACCAGTCCGGAGCCGTCGCGTCGTGCGCGGGTTGGCGAAATGCTCGGAAAAAACACGGCATTTCGATTCCGGAAAAGAAGAAACCCCCAGCCACAAGGCTGGGGGTTTCGGATAAAGACCCTGACGATGACCTACTCTCGCATGGGAAACCCACACTACCATCGGCGCTGTTGCGTTTCACTTCCGAGTTCGGGATGGGATCGGGTGGTTCCACAACGCTAATTTCATCAGGGAGACGGTTGGAGCGTGCTGGCGTCCGTAAAAAAGACATACGGATACCGCACCGTCTCGCATAAGTACTTGTGATGTAGTGAGCGACGGATGGCTATCGACGTCATCGTCGAGTCCAAGGCCACTTGAGGTTATATGGTCAAGCCACACGGATCATTAGTATCAGTTAGCTCAACGCATTGCTGCGCTTACACACCTGACCTATCAACCACCTAGTCTTGATGGTTCCTTTAGGGGACTTGTGTCCCGGGAGATCTCATCTTGAGGCGCGCTTCCCGCTTAGATGCTTTCAGCGGTTATCGCTTCCGAACGTAGCTACCCGGCAATGCCACTGGCGTGACAACCGGAACACCAGAGGTTCGTCCACTCCGGTCCTCTCGTACTAGGAGCAGCCCCTCTCAAATCTCCAACGCCCATGGCAGATAGGGACCGAACTGTCTCACGACGTTCTGAACCCAGCTCGCGTACCACTTTAAATGGCGAACAGCCATACCCTTGGGACCGACTACAGCCCCAGGATGTGATGAG
>Ga0160470_100112_pt1 | contig 89048 bp, 76 predicted proteins | sample HID1973I_E11MG_FD_108214 | JGI IMG/M metagenome (GOLD analysis project Ga0160470, IMG submission 108214) | Enriched mosquito-associated microbial communities from UW Madison campus, WI, USA - HID1973I_E11 MG | ecosystem: Host-associated > Arthropoda: Insects > Digestive system > Unclassified ... | reverse complement strand
GGAAAGTAACGTTGGCTTTGAATTAGACGGCCCTGCGAGACGCTTACTCGGAAACGGAATCGTTAGCGTGCCACATAAACGTCTGTACCGAGCTCTTATTGCTGAGTGAGACATAGCTGGTTGGCCGACCACACCCCGACGTCTTGGAACAAAACACCGACGTTATCGGCATTCTGAGCCCGGATTCCCCTGTATGCTTCCCGCCTCGTCCGCTGCCGCAGGGCATTCCACGCGGATGCAGATGCAGAGCCTTCTCCACTCGTCCCGCCCCGCTCATCGCCGTCGACAAACCGTACCAATTAGGCGCCTGCCCCTACCGACTGGCCTTCGGACGAGTCATGCTTGACGAGGGCGTAACGCTCCCATTTGCGCGACTTCCAGCGGAGCCACATAATGAAGGTGCGAATCCACTCGTCCGCCGCAACCGCCAGCCAGATGCCCGGCAAGCCCATGTCCAACTGGAATACGAGCAGATACCCGAGCGGCAGACTCATGCCGACCATCGTTACCGTCCCGATCCAGAACGGATACTTGGCGTCGCCGGACGCGCGAAGCGAGTTGACCAGCACGAGATTGCACATCCGACCCGTTTCAAGCACGATCGTATACAGCATCAGGTGTGCGCCAAGCTCCAGTATATCCTCGTTATTCGTGAACAAGCCCATAATCGGATAACGGAAAATAACGGCGAGCGCAATGCCGATCAGCGTAATAACGACGACCGATCGAATGCTCCGCCAGACACGGGCATATGCCTCATCCTGCCGGTTCGCCCCAATCAGACGACCGACAATGATGGACGTACCGATTCCGCACGAATAGCCGAATAGATAGATGAACCACGAAATATTTTGTACATATTGCCGTGCCGCCAGCGCATGATCGCCCAGAAACGTCGCGTAATACAGAAACACCATCTGGCACCCTTGATACATCACCGATTCCATTGCGGCAGGCACGCCGATTTTTAATATTTTACCGATATACTCCTTCGACAGCGTCAGATAATACCGAAAAATAATCCGAACCTTCATAATCCGGTACATGAGCCAGAAGAAGACTGCAACCGCCAGCGCCCGGCTGATAACCGAAGAAATGGCCGCGCCTTCCACGCCCATCTCCGGAGCCCCGAATTTGCCGAAAATCAGCATGTAGTTGCCGATAATATGAACGATGTTCATGCCAAGCGAGACAAGCATGGCTTCCTTCGTAAACCCGTGCACGCGCACAATCGCGGCTATGGCGTTAATGATAGCTTGGAGAAACAGCGAGCTGCCGACAATTGTAATGTAGCTGACCGCATAATCGAGCGTCTCTCCTTGCAGATTCATTCCTTCCATTAGAGGAGCGCTCAACAGGAAGAAAAACGCGCTAATGACGAGTCCGACGCCCAGACTGAGCGTAACCGACAAGGCGGCGATCCGGGCCGCTCCCTCGTAGCTCCTCGCTCCGATGTACTGTGCGACGACGATCGATGCGCCGTTGCCGATCACCTCCAGAATAAGCATCGCGATCATCGTATATTGATTAGCCGTGCCGACGCCCGATACGGCGTTGTCCGACAAGGCGCTAAGCATCAGCGTATCGGCGATTCCCATAAGCATAAATAACATAATTTCCAGAAAAATAGGCCACGTAAGATGAAACAGACTCATCTCCCGTGACGAAGTGCGGCTAGCCGCAGTTGCATTCGACATGATGGGTTAACTCCTATCCGTTATCTCTCTCTCCGCGATTCTCCGGTATCGTATCACACCCCGGACCGGAATGCATTATCGCAGCAGCCGAATTTACGATAAAATAAAGGAAAACGAGATGAGGGGTGCGTTTATTGGAAACATCGAGCAACGAGAGTGCGGCAATCCCGTCGGACGACTACGCAGGCATGCTCATTCTCGACCGGATGAATGAACACGCTGACGATCCGCTTCACCCGTTCGCGCTGGACGAGCTGTTGTGCCGGCGGACAGGCGAGGGCGGCCCGCCGATCTGCCATCTATGGCGGCATTCCCGCGCTTTCATCCTCGGGCAGCGCGATTCGAGACTGCCGCATGCGGCGGAAGCGTTGCGCGCGCTTGAAGCGCAGCATTACCGGACGGCGATTCGCAGCTCCGGCGGCGCGGCCGTCCCGCTCGACGAAGGCGTCGTCAACGTATCGCTTATTCTGCCGATCGCAGGCAGCGGCGCAGGCGCGCGGTTTAACCGGGATTTCGAGCGGATGTACCGGCTTATTGCGGAGGCGCTGGCGCCGACCGGCGCCAGCGTAGACAAGGGAGAGATCGAAGGCGCCTACTGCCCCGGCGACTACGATCTCAGCATTGGCGGCCGCAAGTTTTGCGGCATTGCGCAGCGCCGGCAGGCGAAGGCGCTTATCATTCAAGCGTTCGTCGTCGCCGAAGGCTCCGGCCGCGAACGGGCGGCGATAGTTCGCGCCTTCTACGATCAGGCGGCCGGAAGCGATTCCGTCGTCTCCTATCCGTGCGTCGTGCCGGACAGCACCGCCTCGCTTGAGGACCTGACCGCCATCGGCCCGCAAGCCGCAACCGGCTTCGCCGAGCGGGTCAAAGCAGTCGTTCGCTCTCGCCAGCGGGCCGATGCGGTCGCCGCGTCGACCGCTCGCCTAAAGCTCCCGCATCAGGACGAGCTTCAGACGATGATCGAAGCGCTTCGTAACCGATACTAGACCGCGACAACCCATCCTATCCTCCACCGCCCTCAAAAGGAGGATTGTGTCGAAATGTGTCGAATATTGAAAATACTCTTTTTGTACGTGATTCATGTCTTCGCCGGACCGTTCCTCATCCGACATGCTCATGCATACGCACGAATACAGATTGGAGGGCATCTGTCATGTCGATCAAGGCGAAGCTGTCGCTTGCGATATCCGCCGTCGTAGCCGTCATCCTTACCCTTAATATTGTTATCTACTATGTCGCGGCCAACCGCCATTTGCAGACAACCGCCGATCAGAGCCTGCTCCATATCGCGAATCAGATTCACGTCTCCGTAGAATCGTCCGAGGCGGCGCAAGGCCGCATCGAGCTGGCGCTTGCCGAGAAGCTGCGCGCGGCCGCTATAGCGGTTAAGAGCCAGCTTGATCCCGACATCGCGAACGTGAGCAACGAGCAGCTTAAAAAGCTGAGTCGAGAGATTGGCGTAAACGATATTTCGCTGTGGCGGCAGACGGACGGCGATATCGTCATCGTCCAATCGTCCAATCCGGAAGAGATCGGCCTAAGTTCCCAAACGATGGATTATTGGTACGACGCCTTTCGGCAGCTATTCGCGAATCGCAATACGACCGTGAAGGAAGGGCAGCGGCTGGACCATTTCTGGTCGGGACCGATCAATTTTGCCAAGTCGAATCCTTCGCATATTAACAAATGGGGCTACTATTACGACGGCACAACGAATTATATGATTAATCCTTTCATCGATGCCACGTCGTTGATCGGCTACGATCAACAGAAAGGCACGGAGAAGGTCATCCGTCAATTAAGGGCCGATTACCCGGAGCTGATCGACATTACGGGCTTCGATCCGCGTTTCTTCGGGAAAGAGCCGATTCTGAAGTTCAAGCAAGGCGAGCTCGTTCACAATCTCGACGTTCGGGCGCTCCTATTCGGGCAATACACGCTGAAGGACGACGCCGATATCGCGCGGGTCCAGCAGGCGGTCGATACGGGCAACCCGATTACGACGAAGACGAAGGTGGCGGGCAAGCGTGTGCTCAAAATATTGTATCCCGTCTCCGGCGACAGACCTTACGTCATCGGCGTTCAATTCGACATGGCCGCCATCGAGCATGCGCTCAATCGGCAAATGCTTATGCTCGCGGCCATCTCGCTGGGACTGCTGCTGCTGACGCTCGCTCTCAGCTACCGGCTGGCCGGCATGCTCATGCGCCCGATGCATCTCATTCTCCGCAAGGTGAACGATATGGCGAATGGCGACTTCTCGAAGCCTATTCCGCAGCGCGGCCACGACGAGCTTGGCCAGCTTGCCGCGAACGTCAACAATCTGGGCGCCAGCCTCGTTCGGCATACCGGCGAGCTGGAATCGGCGATGGAGGAGCTCCGCTCGACCAAGGGCTATCTCGAGTCGTTCATCGATCATACATCCGACGCTATTCATGTGATCGATATGAATCGCAGCGTCTTGCAGGGCAACCGCGCCTTCGAGAAAATGTACGGCTGGACCATTCAAGAGGCGCTCGGGCAGCAGCTCAACAATATACCCGACGAACGGATCGAAGAGAAGCAGATGTTCCTCGACATCATCTCCAGAGGAGAGCCGATTACGAACTTCGAAACGGTGCGCTATACCAAAAGCGGGCGGCCAATCGACGTCAGCATCACCGCCTCGCCGATTCATGATCGGGACGGCCTGATCGTCGGCATCGCCTGCATCTCCCGCGACATTACCGCGCGCAAGGAGACGGAAGAACGGCTGCTCCGTTCGGAGAAGCTGTCGGTCGTCGGTCAGCTTGCGGCGGGCGTGGCTCACGAAATTCGCAACCCGCTGACTACGCTTCGCGGCTTCATTCAGCTCGGCAGCAATCGCGGTACGCTGAATCCTAACCATATCGGCATCATGCTGGCAGAGCTTGACCGGATCAATATGATCGTGAGCGAATTTCTGGTTTTGTCCAAGCCGCAGAAGATCCGGTACGTCCATGCCGACGTCAACCAAGTCATGAACGAGACGCTGGTCCTTCTGGAATCGGAGGCGGCGGCAGGCGGCATCGCGTTCGACGTGTCGCTTGAACCGACCCTGCCGAGCATATATTGCGAGCCGCATCAGTTAAAGCAGGTGTTCCTGAATTTAATCAAAAACGGCATCCAAGCGTCGCCGGGCGGCGTTAGCTTGAGCATCCGCATTGCGGCCGACCCGAAGCCGTCCTGTCGTACGAGCGGCGGCATGCGAATCGAGATCGTCGACCAAGGCTGCGGCATTCCGCCCGCCGATCTTGCCCGTCTCGGCGAGCCGTTCTTCACCCGCAAGCCGGACGGCCACGGGCTGGGCCTGATGGTCTGCCAGCGGATTATCGCCCAGCACCAAGGCACTTTGCAGTTCCAGAGCACCGTAGGAGAAGGCACCCGCGCGATTATTGCGCTGCCGAACCGTAACCAAGATATCGACGACCGTTCAAGCAACGTTGGCTAGACAGAGCAAAGCCCGGTCTCCTCTACTTAGAGGAGGCCGGGCTTTGTTATTCAGCATACAGTAGTTGTTGACGCCATTCCATGCCGATAGCGGGAAAGCAGCTTGGCTAGCCGATACGTACCGTTGTCTCCGAAGCGCTCGCTCCCTGCTGCAATTGATACATGTCGTAATACTTCCCGCCGTGCGCCATCAGCTCGTCGTGGTTGCCGCGCTCGACGATGCGGCCGCGGTCGAGGACGAGGATCTGATCCGCCTGACGAATCGTCGACAGCCGGTGCGCGATGACGAATGTCGTGCGCCCCTTCTTCAGCACGTCGAGCGCCGCCTGAATGATCGCCTCCGTCTCGGTATCGATGCTGGCCGTGGCCTCGTCGAGAATAAGGATCGCCGGGTCGTAAGCAAGCGCCCTCGCGAACGAGATCAACTGACGTTGGCCGGCGGATAGCGTGGCGCCCTTCTCGACGACCGGCTCGTCGATGCCGCCCGGCAACTGCATGAACATGTCGTAAGCGCCGACGTCGCGCAGCGCCTGCTCGATTCGCTCCCGGCTAATCGTCGGATTGTCGAGGCTGACGTTGGAAGCGATTGTGCCCGTAAACAAGAACGGGTCCTGCAGCACGATGCCCATATGCTGCCGGAGCAATTGCTTCGGCACGTCGCGGACGTCCACGCCGTCGACTTTAATGCTGCCTTGCCCGCGCGCGACATCGTAGAACCGGAACAGCAGGTTCAGAATCGAGCTTTTGCCGGAGCCGGTATGTCCGACCAGCGCGACGGTATCTCCCTGCCGAGCGTGGAACGAGATGTTGCGCAGCACGTATTCGTTATCCTTGTACGCGAACGTCACGTTGTCGAACGTGACGTCGCCCTTCGTACGCGGCTGCGCGCCGATTGCGACGTCCGTCCCTTCTTCGTCGAGCAGAGCGAACACCCGGCCCGCCGAGACGCGCGCCGTCTCCAGATTGGACAACTGATTCACGATGCCGACGATCGGCTGGAACATCCGATTCATATAATCGAAGAAGGCGTACAGCACGCCGACCGTAATATAAGCGCTGAGCGAGCCGCCCCAGAATACCCAGAGCACGGTCGCGAACAGCACGTTGCGCAGCACGTTGACCAGATTGTGCGACGTGAGCGCGTTCAGGCTGAGCAGCTTGTTGGCGTTGTTGAACAAATCCTTGTTCATCTCGTCGAATTCTTCCATCGTTTTGTTCTGACGACGGAACGCCTGAATGATCGGCATCCCTTGAATCGACTCGTTAATCATGCCGTTAATGTCGCTCAGCTTGCTGCGAATCACTTCGTTAATGCGGCCTGCGAATCGCCGGTAGACGACGATCCAGACGATCAGAATCGGTACAAGCGGCAGCGCAAGCATCGCCAGACGCGGATCGAGCAGGAACAGCCCGCCGAAGATGGCGACCATATACACGATGCCGGAGAAGAAGTTCGCCAGCACGGCTACGAACAGCTCCCGCACCGCCTCCGTATCGTTCGTAATACGGGAGACTACTTTACCTGCCGGCAAGTTGTCGAAGTAGTACACCGGCAGCCGTTGAATGTGAGCGAATACGTCCTCGCGCATTTTTTGCACGATCCGGTTCGCCGTCTTCAGCAGCAGCAGACGCTGGCCGTACGTGAAGCCCGCCGCTATAACGAGCAGACCGAAATAAGCTCCGGCTGTCTTCAGCAGACGCGGCAGTTCCGGCTTGTAGAAGCGATACAGCTCGCTCTTCGTCAGCTTCGCCGCCGGGTAGCCGGCCTGCTCGCCGGAGGCGGACACGATGGTCAGCGTACCGTTCTCCACGCGTCGTACACCGTCTGTCTGCGGAATGTCGCGGGCGACGAAATAATAATCCCGGCCCACTTGCAATACGCGAACCGTCGCGCCGCCACGCTCGGCATCCGAGAGCCGGTCATCGCGCTTATAGCTCTTGCCGTTATAGGAAGCGGCGTCGCTCGTACCGGCCGGCACCTCATGCCACCGCTTCTCGATGCTTAGAATGTTCTGATCGATCATCCGCTGCGCCACGAGCGGTCCGACCAGCTCGGCGCAGACGGCCAACGCAAGCAGGACGAGCGCCATGACGATCGGACGCTTATACAGCATCGCGTATCGGAACAGCCGCTTCCCGGTCTGCGGCTTGGGCGCATTCGGCCGCGGCTGCTCCGTAGTCGTTAATGTTGAAGTCAACGTAAACACCTTCGTTTCTATATCCATAGTAAGTCCGGACCGCCCCGCGGCCCGAATAGCCAATCGTTAACAAGGACGGGCAGCTTGCGTCTAAGCTTCCGCCAGCGCCTCCAACTGCTGCCGCTCGTACTGCTCCTTGTACCAACCGCCATGCGCAAGCAATTGCTCGTGCGTGCCTTCCTCGGCAATGCGGCCGTCCTCCATCACAACGATCCAGTCCGCATGCTGCACGGCCGAGAGACGATGCGTCGTAATGAGCGTCGTCTTGCCGGCGCGTTCGGTACGAATGCCCTCGATGATCTCGGCTTCCGTACGCGCGTCAACCGCCGACAGCGCATCGTCCAGCATCAAAATTTCCGGATTGGCGATGAGCGCGCGCGCAATGCTGACCCGCTGCTTCTGACCGCCGGACAGCGCGACGCCCTTCTCTCCTACGAGCGTCTCCAGTCCGTCGGGCAGGAACGCAATGTCTTTCGCGAACGACGCGCGCGCCAATGCGCGCTGCAGATCGTCCTCCGTCGCCTCTTCCAGTCCGAATAGAATGTTCTCGCGAATGGTGCGGGAGAACAGAATCGGCTGCTGCGGCACGTAACCGACCCAGCTTAACATCTCATCGACCGCAATCCGTTCCATCGGCATATCGGATACCGTAATGGCGCCCGTGCCGAGCGGGTATTCCCGGAGCAATTGGCGAAGCAGCGTCGTCTTGCCGCTGCCGGTCCGCCCGACGATGCCGAGCGTCTCGCCCCGCCGCAGCTTGATCGACACGTCCGCCAGATTGTCGACCGCCGAAGACGGATAACGGAACGTTACCTCGCGGAATTCGATCGCCTCCGGCATTCCGACTTTATCGATCGCTGTGCCGTCCGCCACGTCCGGCTTGTAAGCCAGCGTCTCGGTCACACGGTCGAGCGATGCGTTGCCCCGCTGCATCACGTTAATCAATTCGCCGATCGCGAACATCGGCCAGATGAGCATCCCGAGGAAGAAGTTGAACGAGACGAGCTCGCCGAGCGTAATTTCGCTGTGAAACACTAAGTATGCGCCATAGCATAAGCCGATTAAGTAACTAAGTCCGATCAAAATTTTGTTTGTCGGCTCGAACATCGCGTCGACGCGCGCCACTTCGATGTTGCGCGCCAGCACTTCCTCCGTCTTCGCCTGAAACCGGCCGCTGTCCGCCTCCTCTTGCACATAAGCGCGAACGACGCGGATGCCCGCGACCGACTCCAGCACCTGATCGTTCAGCTCGCCGAACGCATCCTGCGCCTTCATGAAGCGGTCGTGAATGCGGCTTCCGAAATATTTTAGCGCCAGCGCAAGCAGCGGAAGCGGCAGCAGCGCCGCCAGCGTCAGCTTCCAGCTAATGAGCGCCGCCATCATAAACAAAATCGTCAGCATGAAGATCGTCGAATCGACGAGCGTTAGAATGCCGAACCCGGCCGTTGTCGAGATCGCCCCGAGATCGTTCGTTGCGCGCGCCATCAGGTCGCCCGTCCGGTTGCGTTCGTAGAACGTCGGCGTCATTCGCAGAAAATGCCGCATCAACCTCGTCCGCAGCAGCCGCTCCAGCACGATAGCGCCGCCGAACAATTGGTACATCCACACGTAGGTGATGATATAACAAAGCGCCGTTAATCCGAACCAGGAGCCGATCACCGTATAGAAGTCCCCGTTGTCGAGCCTTCCCTCCCGAATGCCATCAATGGCGTAGCCGAGCAGCTTCGGCGGTATAACCTCCAGGAAGCCGACGATCGTGAGCAGGAAGACCGCAATAGCATACCTTTTCCGGTATTGCTTAAAAAACCATCCTAGCTTTCGTAATACAGTTAACATAGGGATAATTCCGTCCTTTCCTCGCCTTTCCATCCAATCCGTACGATGCCCGAAAACAATAAAGGCGCGCCGCCCCTGTCGGGCGGCACGCCTTCTCTCTGCCCGATTAGAACATACGTTCGAGTCGAGCGGTGCAAAAAAGGCGCACGATTACAAAAGCGTAACCATGCGCCGCAGTTGTCAGAGTGATTCCGGGCTAACCGCGATTGGATGGATTACGCTGCGATGATCCAAGTCCTGTAAATCCAACGTGAGTAACATAATCGTTAATCATGGCCGTAATCCTCCTTTCGAGTAATAAAATCCTTCTGTCACTTTACCACCGCAAGAAAATGGTGTCAATGGACGAAATAGCGTTTACGACACATTTATTTTTACGAGCTTGTCCGATCTATCCGTTAAAAAAGGGACCGCCGGGCTCTCCTCAATCGCAGAACCCGCTGTCCCTTGCATGTTCAGCCTCATATCCGGACCCGTCTCCGGCCTTAACCGGCCCGCTTGCGCATCGCCGCGCGGCGGCCTTGGCTCACGAGCAGATCGATATCCGGGATTGAATTAATAACCCCTTTCGCCAGCACCTTGCCTTCCGCAGACAAGAAGTAAGCGAACGGAAAGCCTTCAAGCCGCACCTCTTCCTTCATGTGCGGTGTCAATGCGTACACAGGGGCATGAAGGCCGGTCGATTCAATTTTTTCAACGATACTAGCAACGCCGTCATCGGTCGATTCCATAATCACCTGCGCCTTCAGATTGTACTTCTGCTCCGCATAAGGAAACAGCGGATATACGGTGCTGCACACCGGACACAGGCTCGACGAGAACAGCAGCAGTGTCTCCTTGCGCTCAGCATAAACGATATTGAACGGCAAGTCGCTCGTTACCGACTGCGCATTAAACCGCGGAAAGCTAGCCCCAACAGGCAGGCCTGAATTGTTCAACCCGAGCACCCGCTTCGGTTTCTTCGAAATCATGATGGCGAACACGGTCAAGGCTAGAACCAGCATCCACAGCACGACGTAGGAAACGGACATAATACTCAAAATAATCCCCCTCCCTTTGCTACGCGAATCCGGTTCCGAAAGGCTACGGCAAGCGCATAAAGCATAATGATGCCTAAAGAACAGAATATAGCCGCCAGCACGTCTATCGCCGCCATTTGATACAATCCCGTCTCTTCGACGCGCAATAACAGCGGGATGAGGCAAGCGATAAGGACGATCGATCGGATCAGCGTGGCCACTCCGAGCGGCTCTTCCACCAAATCGCCGAAACATTGGCAGTCCACTTTCTGCCCTTTGATCCGCATGGCACGGATCGAGATAACGACGAAGCCTGCCAGCATGCACAATAAAACAACTTCTCCTATGAGTCTCAGCGGCTCGAACAGAAGCAAGCCTGCTGCGATAATCTCGACGAGAGGAAACAACCAAGACACTTGCTTGGAAGTAGAGTCTTTCAACCCTATAGCCAACAGCGTTTCATAGAAAGAATAACGGGAGGCCAGCTTAGCTGCGGCCGATACGACGAATACCGCTGCCAAGAACACTTGAATCAATATGTACATCTCGTCCATTGGATCACCTCTATTAAGCGTATGCTCGTTGTTGTAAACATGAAGAAAGGGACGCTAGAGTATGTCCCACGTCCCTTCTTTCGTTTCAAATTAGCAGCCGCAAGAACCGCCGCACATCGAACCGTTGGAATCGATAAGATAATTTACCCGTTGACCATTGCTGCACAGCGAAGAGGAGCAAAAAGTACTAACGCCACAAATGTACATTACAATTCACCTCCCCTACTTTAATTTAAAGCGCTTACAAGTAAAATATTACAATTATGTTTCGGTAAAGTCAACCGTTGATTTCAATCTTTTCTAATATTATACTATTTATTATTCTTGCTTCGATACTGTGCGTGTATCCCTCAATTCGGGGGGCCATAAGGTTCGCATTCGATATTGCTAACGTTGTAAATTTTATAGGGACTGGATTTATTTATGAGGTTTATAATGTAACAACGATGGCATCGGAAAGTCTCTGATATTTAACTGAACTAGGGGAGAGAAAACTTGTAACTTTGAGTCACAAGTTAATTCATATTTATTACATATTTATAGTTAATTTCATCATAATTCATACCCCACATTATGTAAAGGAGGAGAGCAATAATTTATGAATGCTATGCAGCCGACCCGCCCCGGCTCCCGATGGAACAAGACGACGGAGCTGCTCTCGACCCTTATGAAGATTTATCGCCTGTTATGGGCGATATCGCCCGCTCAATTGTTGTGCACAGCCGCTTGCCGGCTTCTTCTCGCCTTTCATCCGGTCGTTAATCTCTATATTATCAGCAGACTGGTCAACGCCGTTACGAAAGTGATTACGGAGGGCCAATCCCTCGGCGAAGTGTGGGAAATCGTCCTGCTTCAGGCCGGATTATTCGTTGCGGCGGCAGGCATCCGGTCGCTGGACGGCATTATCATGCTGTCGCTTAAGATGAAGCTTAAATTTTATATCGAGGACCAGATGGCCGTTAAATCGTCGCGGCTTCCGCTTGTCTATTTCGACCGGCCGGATTATTACGACTCGTTCCACCGTGCGTTCGCGAGCCAGAATAGTCTTATTCTGATCGACAATACCGCCACCATCGTCCAGAGTCTCATCACCGTCGTCAGCTACTTCGTTATCGTTGCCAGCTTTCATTGGCTGCTCGCCGCCGGTCTGCTCTTGTTCGTGGTGCCTTCGTTGATCGTCAACATGCGGATCGGGCAGAAACGATTCTTGCAGATGATGTTCCAGACGCCCATTGCACGCAAAGCGCAATATATTTTCAACCTGCTTATCGGTCGCGAAGCAGCCAAGGAAGTACGGCTGTTCGGATTGGCGAACTTCTTGCTCGAACGGTGGAGAGCGTTGTTCTGGCGGAATGCCAAGCAGCAGATCGCCCTGGACCGCAAAGGGATTATGCTGAATTGGGGCGTGGAATCGCTGGGCGGCTTCGTTGGGGGAGCGCTAATTATCGGCCTTGCTTGGCTCGGTACGAAAGGGCGGCTGACACTCGGGCAGTATGTCGCTTTGACTGAGGCATTCTCGTCGGCCAACAGTCAGCTTCTCGTTATTTCGTCGAATCTGGCCGTTATGTACCAGAATTCGCTTTATGCCCGCGAGCTGTTCGCCTATCTCGATCTGCCGGAAGAAAATCGCCCTGCTCTAACGCAGCCAATGACAGAGCAAATCAAGCACGGAATAGAAGTCGACGGAATCGTGTTCCGCTATCCGGGCCAGACCGTTCCGGTTCTGAACAACGTAAGCTTTCATATCCGTCCGGGACAGAAGGTCGCCATCGTCGGCGATAACGGCGCCGGCAAATCGACGCTGGCCAAATGCCTGCTTGGTCTATATTCGCCGTCGGAGGGCACCATCCGTATAGACGACACCGACATTCAATCGATCGACCAGACCGAGCTTCGCAGTCGAATTACGGCGGTATTCCAAGATTACGTTCGCTATCAATTTACCGTACGCGATAATATTGGAGTCGGAGCCGTCCACCGGCTTCAGGATGACGGCTGGCTGGAAGCGGCCGCCGCCAAATCGGGGGCGAGCGAGTTTATCGAATCGCTTCCGGACGGCTTCGACTCGATGCTGGGGCCGATGTTCGACGGCGGCCGCGAGCTGTCGCAAGGGCAATGGCAGAAGGTGGCGATTAGCCGGGCGTATTTCCGCGATGCGGAAGTCGTTGTTCTGGATGAACCGACCGCATCGATGGACCCGATGACCGAAGCCGCGGTATTCGAAAATTTCTTGCAGATTGCCGAAGGCAAGACGACGCTGCTCATCTCCCATCGTCTCGGGATATGCAAGGCGGTAGACCTTATTTTCGTTATGAAAAACGGGCAGTTAATCGAGCAAGGAACGCACGAGGAGTTAATGCGGAGAGGCGGCGAGTACGAAAGAATGTATCAGGTGCAGTCGAGCTGGTACGACCGCGGCTTGGTCGGATCGACGCCGTAGCGGCGGTCCGGCTCTCGCGGCCGCTATCTGCGCCGATGTCTGACGCCCAGCCTCGACAACAGCGGATTGACGACCTCCGACAACACGAGGCCGATCGCGATGGCCCCCGACAGCATGAACGCCTTCGCCGCAAGCGGCAGCGACTCGTCGTACCGATTCTCGACGACGCTTCGCATCGCGTCGTAGGCGACACCGCCCGGCACAAGCGGAATAATGCCCGCTACGCTGAATACAATGACGGGCGTCCGATATAAGCGGGCGAACAGTTGCGCAATGACGGTAACGAGCAGCGCGGCGGCGAGCGTCGCCGGAACGGCGTCTATCCGCTCCGCCAACAGCACGTAGAGGAGCCAGCCGAGCATGCCCGACAGCCCGCACCGGACGAGCGTACGCTTCGGCACCTGGAACAGGACGCCGAAGGAGGCGGATGCAATAAAGCTTGCTGCCGCTTGTCCCGCCCACGGCAGCGCAGGGTCGATATAGGCGATGATCGACATACGTTCTCCCCCTTCTTGGCTTAACGGGAATAGACGTTCACGGCACACATCTTGGCGCGGTCCGGAACAAGCAGGCCCTTAATAGACCGATAGAACGAATGCGATGCCTGTACCGATCGCGAACGCCGTCAGGAACGCTTCCGCCCCCTTGGATAAGCCGGATACGAGATGGCCGGCGATCAGGTCGCGAACCGCGTTCGTCAGCAGCAGTCCGGGCACAAGCGGCATAACGGAGCCGATAATAATCCGATCCAGCTCATGCCCGAAGCCGGCCTGCACGAACAGGACGGCCAGCGTGCCGACGACGACGGACGCGACGAATTCGGCGAACAGCTTGACCGCCACAAGCCGGTGGAACAAGACGAGCGCAGCAAAGCCGAGCCCTCCCGCCAGCATAGCCGGAATAAAGTCGGCCAGCCTCCCTTGAAACATAAGGAGGAAGCATCCGCTTGCCAGCGCCGCGGCGGCCGCTTGCAGCGAGGGGCGATATGCAGCCGGGATTCCTTCGATCCGCTGCAGCAGCCGTCTTGCTTCCTCCGGGGTCAACTCCCCTCGGCCAATGCGTCGGGATATATCGTTGACAAGCGTCACTTTGTTCAGATCGGTCGAACGCTCCGATATACGGATGAGCCGAGTGGCCGACGCAGCCCCGTCGACGGCGAACAGAATGCCCGTCGGCGTCACGAAGCTATGCGAATCGCGCATGCCGTATGCGGCGGCGATCCGCGTCATCGTATCTTCTACGCGGTATGTCTCGCCGCCGTTCTGCATCATAATTTTGCCAGCCAGCAAACATACTTCCGTTACCCGCTCCAGCCTTTGCATTTCATCCGTCTCCATGCCGGCTCCCCTCCCGCCTGCCTGCAATCCGCCTCGTACCGAGAACCGGCCGGTTTCCCGCGCCGTGCGCGCCTCCCAGAGCACGCATCATACCGGCACGCGGAGCTCCGTCGGTCACAACGGTAGTCAAACCTCGTTATTTCGCCTCGATTTCTCCCGCAGCATCCAGACCCGTATCCCGTTCCGAATCGTTGCTTCGCAAGTAACGCCGTTCAATTCGCTTCATGACGACAAGGGACAGCACGACGAACAGCACGACATAAAGCAGCAGCTCTGGATTGCGGTAATACCGGCCAACATCGTGTCCGACGAGCGAGACGGCGAACACCATGACGGCCTTGCCGGCCCCGACGGCGAGCAGGAACGAGCGGAACCGCATTCGGGCAATAGCCGCCGCCACATTCACCACAACGAAAGGTCCGACCGGAAAAATGCTTAATATAAACACGTAACTGAACGCGTTGCGCCTTACCCATTGCAGTCCGCTCTGCACTTTGCGCCGCTGCGCGTACTTCTCCAGCAGCGGATGCCCCGCAATCCGCCGCACAATCAGGAAAGTAGCGAGGCAGCCCGCGACAAGGCCAAGCCACGAGTACAGGAACCCGAGCCACAGACCGTACACGGCCGCGTTCACCCCGACAATAACGAGCGTCGGAAGCGGCGGGACGAACGATTTCATGAACGTCAGCGCGACGCCCGGCAACGGACCGAACGACCGGTAGCGATCGAGCAGCCCCAGCAAATGCTGTTCATCCGACCAATACTGAACCAACTCCGATATGCCCATCCGTTTCCCCTCCTCGCTGTCCGCAGCCGTTGTCGAGCCCGATTGTATCGTCCCTCACGGCATGTAATTTTATGTAAAATAATATAGGGAACCGGCGCTTCTCCATATGCCGGCAGCGGCCGGCTATATCCGCTTCGCGCAGCGCAGGAATGCCGCCCGCGTCTCCTCCCGTTGGCGCAGCAGCCGCTCTCTCGGCCAAGGTCCGTCGTCGCCAGCCAGATCGCCGTCGATCAAGCGAAGCATCCACAGCGAGAATACGGCCGAGAACAAGCCGTATTCTCGCATATATGCCGACCGATCAGCCGGAACGTTCCCCGTCTTCGCCTTCTCCCAATAGAGGATCAACAGCCGCTCCCAGGCCCCTTCCCCAATCGTCCGGGGGAACATCGGATGCGACATGTCGAGCGCATGGTACAAGTCCCAATACGGACTGTTCCGGTGGACATGCTCCCAATCCAGCACCTTAAGCGATCCGTCTTCCGTTTGGCCGAAATTGCCGGGATGCAGGTCGCCATGAGATAGCCTGTAGACGATAACAGGCGGCTGCCGCTTCATCTGATCGTATACGCGAAGAACGAGATGCTCCGGCAGCCCGAATACGAGCGGCTCGGAGGACCGGTTCTCTTCCGATTGGGCCGCGGCCTGGCCGCCCCGCCAGTTCCAGCCCAGCTCCGTCAGCAGATCGGCTACGATTTCCTCGTAGTCCGGCTTATGTCCGCGCTCCGCGCCGAGCGGCAGCCCTTCGGTCGGCACGGCATGCCAGTGCGCCATATAGCCGATCAGTTCGACAGCCGCCCTCTCGTCGAACGAGTGATCCAGCGCCCCGACATCCTCGTATAAGAGCTGCGCGAGCGCGTTACCTTCCTCGTCCGTTGTCTCGAAATAGTCCAACAGCGCCGGATATATGGTCGGCATCGGCAGCAAAGGCAGAATATCCGCGTAGGCGCGCGCTTCTCTGGCCGCTTGCGCGCGATCGGGCGTTATTTTGCACACGAACGTGCCGTCCTTTTCTGTCCGAATGCGCTCCGCTCGACTGCCGTTTAGCCCCGTGTACAGCAGTTCCCTCTTCAAGACAGCCTCTTCCCGCATAATGCCGTCCACAATTAGATTTCGTTTCGACTCGTTCCCGTCGCTCATCCTGCATCCGCACCCGTTCTTATCTTAATGACCCTATTGTAGCATAGCTGCTCCCGTTGAAAAGTACGGAAATCGCCGCGGCGTTAGGATTACGCCGGAGCTGCCGCAGCGTCGCTTAAGGTCGCGCTTTATTTAGTGCAGATTTTTCTGCTCCATCCATCCGTCCCGCCGCCGCACGCGCCGCCCCGCCCCCCGCCAAGCACCGCCGGTTCGCACGTCAACAAGCCGTTCCGTGTCCGGAACGGCTTTCGTCATTTCGCTGTCTTGCGTCCGTACGCCCTGGCGAAGGACATCATACGCGCGTAAGCGGCAGGGTCGAGCCTCTTGAGCGGGTGGAATTGCGGATGATTCGAATTGACTTCGAGCACCCACAGCTTGCCTTCCCCGTCGTACGCGAAATCGACCCCCATCTCCCGCATCCCGCGCTTCTCTTCGCTCAGTCTGCGCGCAATGCGAAGCGCCGTAGCCCGCAATTGCTCGTTCAACGCACGCCTTCGCTCCTCCGCGTAATCCTTGGCCGCCCACAGTTGATTCAACGACCATATCCGCCCGCCCTGATAATAGTTCGTCACGATCCCATGCTTCTTCCCGACCTTGACCATATACCCCGTGCACGTCCACTTGCCTCCCGGCTTGCGCTGGACCATCGCTCGGATGTCATACGGCCGTTCGTCGATTTGATCGAGCGCGACCGATTGCTGGACAAGCATTCGAACGCGCCCGCTTCGCCTTGCAACTGCTCCGTACGCCTCGTCTAAAGACGCGAACGCCTGCTTACTTTGCCGCTTTTTATATACCGAATAGACCGCATATCCGTCCTCCGTACGCTCCAGCTTCCGAATTCCGATCCCATGAGAGCCGATGTCGGGTTTAATATAAAGCGAAGCGAACTGCTCGCTCATTGCCCTCAGATTGCCTGGCGTTAACGTTCTGGTCCGAGGCACGAGCGGCTGCAGCTCCTTGTCGGCGCTCAAATAACGGCCTGCCTTGAGCTTTCCCCAGATGGCAGCGCTCTTATATTTTTTTGGCATACGCATGCTCACGCTCCCCGTCCTACCCTATGCGACGCCATACCGGCCCGATTGTGCGCTCCACCCGGTTCGGCGCCTGTTTTGCGAACCGTGCCTGTTTTATCGCCCGGAGTAACGCGCTTGTTTCTCGGCTCAGGAAGGATTTCCCTAACGAATGCAGAAACATGTGAATTGCACTTGTATATGCTAAATGGCGTCTCGCGCTGCCTCTGCGGCATTGTTTATCCGCAGCGCCCAAGCGAAATGACCCCTTATTCATTCAAGGAGAGAGCGCCCGATGACTGCCCGTCTGCAATTTCGCCCGAACGGAACGTTCCGCATCGTCCAAGTCGCGGATCTTCATTGGCAAAATAACGATCCCGAAGATATCCGCAGCCGCGAGCTCGTGGATCGAATACTGGAAGAGGAACAGCCCGATCTCGTCGTCTTCACCGGCGACATGATTCATTGCGAATACGCCCTTGATCGCCGGGCGGCCTTCCGGCAAGCCGTCGCGGCAGCGGCGGATCGGCGTCTCCCGTGGGCGTTCGTGTTCGGCAATCACGATGTCGAAGAAGGCATCACCCGCGAGGAAATGACGGCGCTCGCGCGCGAGCTGCCGGGCTGCGTCGTTCCGGCCGCGCATGCGCCTTGCGGGATCGGCAACTATACGCTGCCAATCGCCCGCAGCGGCGGCGGCGAGGCCGCCGTCCTCTATTGCTTGGATTCCGGCAGCTATGCTCCTGAGCCGATCGGTGCGGCCGCATGGATCAAGCGCGAGCAGATCGAGTGGTATATCGAGCAGTCGCGCCGCTATGAGTCCTCTAACGAAGGGCAACCGCTGCCCGCGCTCGCCTTCTTCCACATTCCGCTGCCGGAATATCAGGAAATGTGGGATTTCCGCACCTGCTACGGCTACAATTTCGAAGGCGTCGGCTGCCCCCGAATCAATTCCGGCTTGTTCGCCGCTATGATCGAGCGCGGCGATATCGCCGGCGTATTCGTCGGTCACGACCATGTCAACGACTATTGGGGCACGCATCACGGGATTCGGCTGTGCTATGGACGCGCGACAGGCTTCAACGGCTACGGCCGCAACGATATGCCTCGCGGCGCAAGAACGATCGAGCTCTACGAGGACGGACAGCCGTTCCGCACATGGCTGCGGTTGGAAGGCGGCATACGAATCGAGGCGCAGCCGGTTCACCGGTCCGTGTTCGAGGACGTCTCGACGCAGACGTTGAAGCGACTGGGGCAATAGCGGGCTTTTACGAGGACTTAACGTCACAGAGGAACACACTCGCACTCATGTTTGAAGTATACGATCTAAGAGATAAGCCGGAATTGTTCGAGCAAGCGGTCCGCGCGTTCCGGGACCCGTCGAGAACGGCGGGCGACGCTAACCCCGGACGAAATTGCCGGACGAAATCGCAAGGGTCTGCTCCCCGCCATCTGCGGCTTGGAGCAGACCCTTTGTTTATTGCAGCCGTCAGTCACCCGGCTTGTCCGCAAGCTTCTGCTGCGCAAGCCGAATCATTTCGCGTACCATCGAGCCGCCGATCGCGCCGCCTACGCGGCCCGCGTCTTCCGTCGACAGGCTGCCGTTGTCGCCCTCCTGCAGCGGAACGCCAAGCGACCTGGCTACCTCGTATTTGACGTCATCCGGATGCCCCGGATTTACCGCGTAGCCTTCCTGCCGCATCACATCGGCCTTGAATGCGTTCATTCCTTGCCGCGCCTCCGGTACAAGCAGCCGGTTCCGGTTTCTTCTGCTCATCTTTACTTTGCACCTCCTCCCGCAGTCGTTATCGGTACGTTGTCCCGTATTCCGATAAATATGTGCCGAAGCTCATTCCTGACTGCCTGGCGGGCATTGCCAATAAAAAGAGGACAAGGCCGCTTGGAAGCGGCCTTGTCCTCTCTCATTCTACTTATCGGATGGAATCTCGCATGATTCGTCCGTGCATACGCCGGCCGCTTCGTTGCCCACGTCGACCAGCCGCACCGGATTCTCGTCGTGCCACGCCTGTTCCAGCGCACTGAGAAACACTTCCGTCGGCTGCGCGCCGGACACCGCATATTTGCGGTTAATGACATAGAAAGGCACGCCTCGCACGCCAAGCTTGCCTGCCTCCTGCTCTTCTTCGCGCACGCTGTCCGCGAATCGTCCGCTCGACAGCGCCTCTGCCGCTTCCTCCCGGTCGAGTCCCGCTTCCACCGCAATATCCAGCAACGTCTGCTCGTCCCCCAGATGCTTCGAATCGGTAAAATACGCCTTCAGCAGCAGTTCCGTCAGCTCGGTCCGCTTGCCGTAATGCGCGCCGAAATGCGACAGCCGGTGCGCGTCGAACGTATTCGTCAGCACCATCGTATCGAACTGAAAATCGAGCCCGACCTCCGACGCCATACGTCCGACATTATCGTTCATCTCCATCGCCTTGTCGCGGGTCATGCCGTATTTCGCAGACAGCATTTCATGCACGTCATGCGGCACATTCTTCTCCGCGCTCGGGTCCAGCTCGAAGCTCCGATATTGAATGTCGATATGATTGCGGTGCTCGAACCGGGAGACCGCCTCCTCCAACCGACGCTTGCCGATATAACAGAACGGGCAGGCAAAATCCGACCATACTTCAATTTGCATCTTCCAAGCCACTCCTCTCTATACAGCGATCGGGCCCCGCAAGGCCCGACGGCTCGCTGTCGCTTCGTTACTGCGGCCAATCGCCAAGCGATCCCGCATTCAAGAGTAACACGATCACCGACGCAATGCACATCACCGCAGCCGGCACAGACGCCTTGAACGGCTCCTTGGCGCGAACGTGGACGAGCACGCCGCCAAGCATCGTTACGGCGAGCAGCAGACCGCCGAGCGCCGCCCAGCTATCCTTCCAGATGCCGACGATCAGCAAGGCCGCCGCGATCAGCTCGACCAAGCCCGTCACAACGCGGAACCATTGCGGGAGACCCCATTGGGCAAAATTGTCGACGTGCATTTTCACGCCCGCTACCTTCATTATGCCAGCCATAACAAACATCAATCCGAGCAGCGCTTGAATAATGATCGATACGATATCCATTACCCGTTTCCCCCTCCATATTATCCTTACTGAGCTTATAGCAGGCACAGTATTGTCCAAAATAAAAGCAGTCTCTTCCGTGACTGCAACCGCTACAAGCACATTATAGAGGGACGCACTTACTTTTGGCAAGCGAATATTGTTTCGTAATTAAGATATCGTCTCTGTCGTAAAATCAATCTGCCGCATCACACCGTCCATCGTAAACTGCCGGAGATATTCGATCGTGTTCCGTTCCGCCTCGTCCATAATGGACTCCAGCGTCCGGTTCAACCGCTCCACGGCCGCGCCGCAGCCGTCTTCCTCCTGCTCAAGCGGCTCCGTCCCGCCGCAGTCGTTCTTCACGGCAATATACACGTCGGCTAACGTAATATCTTCGCTCCGCTTCCTCAGCCAATAGCCGCCGTCCCGCCCCTCCTTCGCCTCGACGAGGCCAGCCTGCGCGAGACTGACCAGCACGCGGCGGAGGAACGTGGCGTGGGAATTGACTTGACCCGCAATGGCGGCGCTGGACAGCACGCCGTCGCTCTGCGCCAGCCAAGCAAGCGCATGGACCGCGATGCCGAACCTTGGCGGCCCCGGTATTCCGCGATTCACCGTACTCATCCGTCCCACTCCTTCATCCGATCTTCCCGCCGCGCCGGCATCGGCCGGCGCGGCGGACTCTATTGGTCCATTATATCGCCTGTGGAGGAGGAATAGCTACTTCTTCGGTCCTGACAGCGATTGCGCGTCGAAAGCGAGCACCGCATCCCAGCGCCATTGCTCGTAAAAATTATCGCCGAGCTCAAGCCCGCGAATCCATGCCGCCTGTCCGCCATGCCGCTCAGACAGCATTATATCCGCCTCGGCGCGGTCCGACCGAACCCAGGCAAGACGATCGCGCAACAAGACGATCGGATCGTATTCGCCGTACGGACCGGACTTCGAAGCCTTCGCGGCTTCCGTCAGGGGCCGCTGCTTGCCGCTCTTCAGGTCGAGCTCGAACAAAGCCGGGTATGGCCGTTGGGATGGCTCGTTCTCCCACTCGCTCTCCGCCGCCCGGGCTGCGACGATACGCTTCGAACCGTCCCACGCAAAGCCCTGCTCGACCTTGCCTTGCGGGGTATAGCTCTTCGGTTCGGCGGAAGGACCAGCGATCGTCCGGAGCCGCTTGCCGCTCGTGGCCATGCGTCCGCCGCCGCCAATATGGGCCAGCGCTTGGCCTTCCGGCGCCCATTCGAACCACTGCGGGTTTTTCACCATCTCATCGATCTGTCGGAATACGCGGTCATCCGACGAGACGATGCACAGCGCGTTGCCATCCGCAGACAGAGACGCCGTCGGCGTCGCAAGGAAAGCGATCCATTGACCGTCGGCAGACCACCGGAACGGGCTGGTGCCGACCGCAAAAAAACTTGTCCGAAGGCTTCGGCAGCGTATAGACCGTCTCGAATCGGCCCGGATCGCACTCGAAATATGAACGCTTATTACCCATGATGACGACAACCGCCAGCGGTTGGTTGCAGATACGGCCGCTTCGTTGTAAATTTTTGCCGGGATGTGCTAGAGTTGAATCAGAAACTTTATTGAAATTGGTTACCTAAATCAAATTGAGGTGTTTATAAATGGATTCTTCGTCGAATTCCGGTCACGTCAATCATTCGCTCAAGGTTAACGTTCCGGCCCGCGAAGGACAGGTGTCGATGTCGTTCGCGCGAGGCGGGGCCCGCGAAGGGGCGGGAAGAAAGCCGATCGGCGAGACGAGAAAGGTGTCGATTACGCTCGCTCCCGAGCTATGGCGTCGACTGGAACGGGAATGCGAGCAGCAGAGCCGTTCCCGGTCCGAGTGGCTGAGGAGCCTAATCGAAGACGCCTTGACCGCCGCTGCGGAACAGCCGCCGCAGCCTGCTCCTCCGTTAATGCCGCCTCAGCAGCAAGCACCGCCCGTCTCGTCCGAAAGTCGGCAGGACGCTCAGCAGCAGTAAGAAAATTTCCGATCGTAGACAGCGAGGATCGTCCCGTGCCCGTTCGACTGCATCAATCGACGCTATGGCAAGCGCTTCGGCATATCGCGCGCCATTGCGCCAAGGCCCGTACGTGAATGCCGTTGCTGCCCGGCATTCACGTACGGGCGGACGGAGAAGGGCTTGCGCTGATCGCGCCCAACCGTTCGATGATGCTGCGGCTGTGCGACCGGGCCGCCATCGAGCGCTGCGGCCGCATCGTCGGTCCGGCGAGATATTGGGTGGAGATCGTCCGTCATGCGGCCGCCGCGGGCGGCGATTCCGCCCTGTACGCGCTGACGCCTATTCGGACACGTTATGATTAATTGCGGCTCGTAACCATGCCTTGCACCTTGCATCTTGCACCGCCGCATGTTCAAGCTCGGCGAGATTCGGCCCAAGCGGAGCTTCTCGGCTAACCGCCGCTTGGCGCCGGAGCGTCGTTATGCGGCCCTGCCGCTTCGCTCACCCGTATTTGCGGTATTGCTCCGGCGTGGCGCCGACCATTCGCTCGAACGCCCGGTAGAATTGGCTTGTGCTGGAGAAGCCGAGCCGGTAACTGATCTCCGTCACCGTCGAAGGCGTTCGGCGCAGTTGCCGCTTCGCTTCCATAATCCTCAGTTGCAGCACGTACTGGTAAGGCGAGCGACCGACCGCGGCCTTGAACGACCGGATAAAATGATACCGGCTCTGCAGCGCAACCGCCGCCATCATATCGACGTTCAACTGCTCCGTATAATGCGCGTGGACGTAGTCCAGCGCCCGGGCAATATGCGGATCGGCGCAAGTCGGCAAGCCGCCCCCGGCTGCCCCCTCCAACGCCGATTCTATCCCGGCTCCCGACGATTGTCGCACAGGCCGATCGGACCGTTCCGCCAGCATTCTTGTTAAATCGCTCAGCACCTGCATTTCCGCTTCTTCCGCCGCTAGCGAATCGAGCAGATCCAGCTCGGCCGCCGCCAACATCCAGTTGCGAAAACATTCGGAAATAACCGACGGTTCAATCCGGTGCACCAGCGCCTCCTCGTCCTGCCGCGCGCCAATGACCGGATGAAGCTGCTTATCTTTAACGATGACGATAACGACGCCCGATTGCTCGCTCATATGGAAGCTGTGACGGTCGCTCGGATGCAGCAGCATGCCGGCTCCGGGCGACAGCGACAACTGTTTGTTCTCATAGGTAAAATGACACGTCCCGTGCGTCGGAATGGTCAATTGATAGGCCGACTCGTGCGAGTGCGGAACGTTCTCGAAAGTATTGACGATCCGGTGCATTTCCACCTGCGGAAGCTTTAACTGTACTTGCATCGACCCTCACCCCATTCGGCCGGCTATTGTGATTATTGCTGACGAACGCCGCAACAATCGCGACGACGGCGGCGCAGCCTTCCATTAGCATAGGGATAGAATCTATCGCTTCTGAAAGGAATGATTGCCATGTCCCGCAGCGTCGCGCTGTCCGCTACGCCCCGCAATGCGGCGATGACCGTCCTGCTCGGCGTCAGCGCCGCCCATCTGCTCAACGATCTGATGCAGTCGGTCGTCCCGGCCGTATTTCCGCTGTTTCAGCAAAACTTGCATTTGAGCTTCGCCCAGATCGGCTGGGTCGCCTTCACGCTCAATGCGACCGCGTCCGTGCTTCAGCCGCTAATTGGATATTACACCGATCGGCGTCCGCTGCCAATCCTTCTGCCCATCGGCATGCTGTTCACGCTGCTCGGCATGATCGGTCTGGCGCTGTCCCCGTCGCTTGCGGTCCTGCTGCTGTCCGCCGCGCTGATCGGCGTCGGCTCTTCCGTGCTTCATCCGGAATCGTCCCGCGTCGCCCATCTTGCTTCCAGCGGCTCCAAAGGCTTCGCGCAATCGATTTTTCAAGTAGGCGGCAACACCGGACAGGCAATTGCCCCGCTCCTGGTCGCTTATATCATCAGCCCGATCGGCCAGCACGGCTTCCTCTGGTTCACCTTGTTCGCGGTTATCGGCATTGTCGTTCAATACCGGATCAGCCGCTGGTATAAGGAGAATGTCCGCCCGCGCGACGCGGCGGCGAACGGTTCCGCTTCGGCAGTCCGGGGCCATTCGTTCAGCAAGCCGTACATCGCTTACGTGCTGGGTATTCTGATTCTGATGCTGTTCTCGAAATTCGTTTATTTGGCCTGCATGAGCGGCTATTACTCGTTCTATTTTATGGAAAAATATAATCTGCCGCTCTCGAACGCCCAGCTCTGCTTGTTCGCTTTGCAATTCGCCGGCATGGCCGGCACGTTCCTCGGCGGGCCGCTCTCCGACCGGTTCGGACGGCAGCGCATCATCTGGTTCTCGATACTCGGCACGGCGCCGTTCTCGCTGCTGCTGCCGTATGCGAGCCCGGTCGGCGCTTTCCTGCTGTGTCTGGCAATCGGACTCATCCTCATGTCCGGCTTCTCCGTTATTATCGTCTACGCGCAGGAGCTGCTGCCAGGCCATGTCGGCACCGTCGCCGGCTTGTTCTTCGGCCTTTCCTTCGGACTCGGCGGCATAGGCTCGGTCGTCATCGGCTCCTTGATCGACACGCACGGCGTCGAGTATATGGTGAAGCTGTGCGCTTTTCTGCCGCTGCTCGGCTTATTCGCCATCCTGCTGCCGAAAGACGCCGCGATTATGGGCGGTCCCGGCAACAGCGCGGCTGCCAAGTAAGAACAAAGAAGGCGCTGCCGGCTGCGAAGCCGGACGGCGCCTTCTTTGTGTATCCTTTATCGGTATGCGATGCTGCTGCGGCTCCGGTTACTTCGCCGCCTCGGCGCCGCCATCCGTGACCGGCTGATCGTCGTCCGCTGCGGGCTGATCGCCTTCGGTGACCGGGTCTTGATGCGTTTCTACGAATTTGACCGCATTATAGACCATAACAGCCGCTTCTTCGCGGGTAACGACAGTCTGCGGCTTGAAGTTGCCTTCCGCATCCAATGCCGTCAGCTTGTATAGCAATGCGCGCTGAACCGTACCCTGGTACTCCGTCGCCAAGTCCGCTTCGTCGGCAATGGGGATGTACATTTTGATTAGCGGGTATTGTCCGGTCTTCTCCAGTCCTTGCACGAGCCAATGAACGAACTGCTCGCGCTTCAGCGGCTGCTTCGGATCGAGGTCGGCCGGGATATCGAGACCATTCGCTTTCGCGATGACCAGATCGTCCGCATACCACGCCGAGTTGCTCACATGCTCGAAATAGCCTTCCGCCGTCGGAGCCGTATTGAAGTCGATCGCCGCGAGGCTGAGCTGCATGCTCCGGACAATCAATGCCACCCCTTGCGCCGCAGTCAGCGACTCGGTCGGCCGGAACTGACCGTCCTCCACGCCTTGCACGATGCCTTGCGATTGGAGGGCTTCGATCTGGGACTGCGCTGCGCTTCTACCGATATCATTGAACGGGCCTGCCGCTAACGCGTTGCCCGCGAACGGAACGGCAATCGCCATAGCCAGAGCGACCGAGATTACTTTCTTTTTCATTGTGTATTCTCCTTCTTGTTGGAATGGAAGTCATGTTGCTATCTACCAAACGTACGAAGCTATGCAAATGTTTCACCCGTTCGCCGCTTGTTCCCCCTCCGTCCTCCGCTGCTGCATTTAGGCGTCCCATAAAGACGCTTATTTCTGTGCCGCGCACGCTCCTCAACGATTAAGCATCTCCACTCATCGCTTATATCGCATACGCCCGCTCCATCCGGACAGTTGGGTTACTTGCAAGAGACTTTCCGAGACTCTTAGCACGCACGCAGCCGTTCGCACACTGAATTAGGATGCGTGCCAAGACGCTTATTCGCTCGCCTGCTGCCCGTTGCCCGCTTTCCCACTAACCAACCTCGACCGTGCTCCCACTCTATCCCTGACTGCTGCATTTAGCCATCCCGTAAAGACGCTTATTTCTGTGCCGCGCACGCTCCTCAACGATTAAGCATCTCCACTCATCACTTATATCGCATACGCCCGCTCCATCCGGACAGTTGGGTTACTTGCAAGAGACTTTCCGAGACTCTTAGCACGCACGCAGCCGTTCGCGCACTGAATTAGGATGCCTGCCAAGACGCTTATTCGCCCGCCTGCTGCCCGTTGCCCGCTTTCCCACTAACCTTATATCGCATGCGCCCGCTCGTCGCCCATTCCCAACCAGCAAACAACAAACCCGCCGATCCCACAGATCGACGGGTTTGTTGTTGCTATTCGGCCGCTGGGGCCATGTTGACTCTGCCGGAGAAGAAGACGGCGCCGCCGCCCATGTCGGCCACGCGGTCCGGCGTCAGCGAGTTGACAAAGTGTTTCGAGCCGGGCTTGTCCGCCCACAGCCCTTGGCTGACGACGACGCCGGGCAGCACCGTCTCCCCGACGGCTGCGGTCAGCACGCACTCGCCGCGGTCGTTCCAGATACGCACCGGCTCGCCGCTGACGATACCCGCCGATTCCGCGTCCGCCGTGTTGATATGCAGGCGCGGCACCTTCTCCATCCGGACATGCCTCTCGTTGTTCGAGAACGTCGTGTTCAGGAAGTTATGGTTCGGCGCCGGCACGAACAGATACGGATAGTCGCCATCGTCGACGAGCGGCGTATACGTCGGCAGCGGCGGATAGCCATCCGCCTCCATGCTCGCGGAATACAGCTCGATTTTGCCGCTCGGCGTCGGCAGGTTCTCGATAAACGACGGCGGGACGTCCGCTTTGACGTACAATTCGCGCTCCAACGTCTCGTAATCAATGTTAGCAATGTACGGGTTAGCCGGATTGTCGAGCGACTGACGAATCATATCCGCTTCCGAATCGTCGAACATCTCATCCTCGAATCCCATGCCGTGCGCCAGAAGACGGAAGACGTCGACGTTCGACTTGCTCTCGCCGTACGGCTCGATAATCGGCTGCTTCAAGTGAATGAAATGATGCCAATAGGAAGCAAGAAAATCGGTATTCTCGTACGACGACGTAGCCGGCAGCAAAATATCCGCATACATAGCCGTCTCCGTCAGGAACAGGTCGTGGACGACCAGGAACAGATCGTCGCGCGCCAGTCCCTGACGCACCTTGTTGCCTTCCGGCGCGACAAGCGCCGGGTTGCTGCTATAGACGTGCATCGAGCGAATCGGCGGATCGAGCTCCAGCAGCGCCGATCCGATCTGATTCATGTTGATCGTCCGGGCATCCGGGTTCGGCCGCGCATTCGGTCGCTGCAAAGCGTCGACGTTGTGCTCCAGAAAGCCGCCGTTGCCCTTGATCGCTCCGCCTCCACGGACAAGCCATTGTCCCGTCAACGCCGGCAGGCATGCGATCGTACGAACGTTCATGCCGCCGTTATCGTGATGCTGCAGCCCGTTGCCGATCCGAATAAAGGCTGGCGTAACGTCCGCATACATTCTCGCCAGCTTGATAATATCGTCCGCCGGGACGCCGGTAATAGCCGATACCGTCGCAGGATCGTAGGCGCGAACATGCTCCCTCAGTTGCTCATGGCCTACCGTGTACTCCCGCAAGAAAGCCTCGTCCGTCCGGTCTTCCGCGAACAGCACGTGCATAAGCCCTAGAGCAAGCGCGCTGTCCGTGCCCGGCTTGAGCGGGATGAACCAGTCCGCCCATCGCCCCGTCTGATTCTGATGCACGTCGATCACGACGATCTTCGCTCCGTTCTTGCGCGCTTTCTCCGCCAGCACCACTTGATGCATGTTCGTGCTCACGGCGTTAATCCCCCACATAACGAACAGCTTCGTATGCACTGTCTCTTCCGGGTCCGTGCCGAAGCTGCCGCCCATCGTATACGCGTATCCGGCACTGCCCGCAGCGGAGCAGATCGCCTGATCGAGCTTGCTCGCACCCAGCCGGTTAAAGAACCTCCGGTCCATCCCTTCCGCATTCAGCAGCCCCATGTTGCCGTAAAAGCTGTAGGGCAGAATGCTCTCGGAGCCGTATTCGGCGATTAACGATTTCCACTTCGCCGTAATCGTATCGATCGCTTCTTCCCAGCCGATCGGCTCGAATCTGCCCTCTCCCTTGGCGCCGACCCGCTTCATCGGCTGCCGCAGCCGCTTCGGATCGTACAGCCGCTCGGCCATATGACGCACCTTGTTGCAGATGTTGCCTTGCGTGACGGGATGGTCCGGATCGCCTTCGATTTTTACGATTTTCCCGTCCTTCTTATGAATCAGCAGCCCGCATTGATCGGGGCAGTCGAGGGAACACACCGACGGCACGATTCCGTCCCTCTGCTCTATATATTGACCCACAACGCCAACCTCCCCGTTGAATGCGCTAAACGTAGCATAGCTCTGTGTGCAGCGCAATAAGTCTCATTTTTAATAATATGGGTGAAATGCTCTTAATAAATATCCGCTTCAAGCCCGTCCGGGCAATACCGGTACTTCCGAAGATCGACGCGCCCGCTAAGATCGACCTCGACGCCTTCTTCGCTCAGCAGGTCCCGTTGGGTGCTGCGCCCCTCCTCGTCCTGGATCGCAATCTCGCCCTTCGCATTGATAATCCGGTGCCACGGCAGCCGGTGACCCGCGCTTAACGAATGCAGCAGCCGGACGACCTGACGCGCGCCTCTTGGACTTCCCGCCAGCGCTGCGACCTGCCCATAGGTCATGACGTAGCCTTCCGGTATGCTTTTTATAATTTCGAGCACTTTTTGCGTAAACGGCTGCATTTCCGATCCCCCCGCGCCTTCGTATCGTCTATTCTATTATACCCCGATTACGCTCGAGGATCGATACTATCGCACGCTTTCAATCCGCTCATACGCCGGGTCCGGCTCCGCTGCGCGAGGTCCTGCAGGCCCGTTGAGCCGATGCCGCAGCTAAGGCGAATAAAGCGATCTTGTTGCTTCTCTACAAAAAAGCTGCTCTGCATGCCGACTACGGCGCAGAGCAGCCTGTTCTCCCTACCCCTCTTCCTCCTTCACAACAATTGACGCTTGATTGGATAGAATGCCGCCCCGATAACCGCTTTCTTCGAACCGGAGATGGTGCAGCAGCGTATGGCGGACAATCCCGTTCTGCACGCCGAACCGGCCGTATGGCAGGATTGTGATGCGCAATCGGTATAGGAGCGGCGGCACTTGCGACCTATCGAGGGCGGTTAGATGTCGTCTCCGGTTATCGGAAAAGTTTCGCCGATTGAGAACGAATAAGCGCCTTGAGATACGCTTATTTGTTGGAAATCTCGCATGCAGTTGACTAAGTGATCCGCAGAGCCGCTTAATCGCCCGCTATGTGCTGAAAGTAACGTTTGCTCTGGGATTAAGGCTTCACGCGGGACACTTAATTCCGGATAAAGGCGTTAGCGAGGAAAATAACAGCAGGTGCCAAGCTCTTATTTACGTCAGACGTAGGGCTGGCCGACCTTTTCAGGGATAAACACGCACAAAACCCGAAACGACTGAAGCGGCGTTCGGCACTATTAGGCGCCTGACACCGCTTCGGTCCGTCTGTTCGGAGGGAGAAGAATCGGATAGCAGTAGCAATGATCCTGACGCATTCTTGCGCCGATCCTCTGCGGACGGGAGCTTCGCTCCGCTATTTCATGCGGCGCAGGCGAACCAGTTCGCGTTCGAGCACATTGTTGCCCGTCTGAGGCGTAAGCGGCGCATTGCTCAGTCCGAATACGTTCGTCACAAGATTGTGGCCTACAATGCGCGTAACGCGGACTTCATACGTGAATGCCACGTCCGATACGTCCGCATACAGGAACCGGGACGCATTCACCGGCACATTCACGACGCAGCGCGTTGCGTTGCAAGGCATTACCGGCAGCGCTACCGGCGTTCCGTTCGACCAGTCGAATACTTGCACGGCGACACGGCGGCCATACAGCCTGCTTAAGTTGACAACGTCGACGACGGCAAAGTTGGTGCCCGGATTGCGGCGCAGAATGCCCGTTGTGAACGTGGCGACAACGGCGGTGTTTCTCCGCTTGCACTTGCATCCGTATCCGGCGGCGGCGGCTTTCTTCTTGTTCAACAAATGATCCAGTCCTCCTACTGTTCAGGTCACTATCGCAAGCGCGTGAAGGCGAGCTTGAAGAAGGACACCTCGGTTGCAGTCCTTCCTCGCAAACTCTTATTCTACGTGCGAGTCTACTATAAGAGATGCAAGAGCCGCCCCCCTTGCTTGTACGAATACTCAGTGGACAACAGCCGGATTGCATATGCCGACGCGCGGCATATCGAGGGACATGATAGCAGGAGGCTTCCGAGACGTATGAATGGCCGCTTTATAGGAATTGCTTTGGAAACTGCTTCACAATCCCTTCGGACAACAGATCCGCGAAATCGATCATATGTTCCTCGTTCCGATCGACGGCCATGATGAACGCATCCCAATCTTTCTTCAGTCTCGCGGCGACTTCCTCCGTGACGAGCTGGAGATGAACGTACAGCATATCCTTCAACTGCTTCTCGTTCCAGTTCGGGTTGGCCGCGCTCAAAAAATGGGCGATATCGTCCGCATTGCGATACCATTCTTTGTTGAACTTCGCCAGATCGAGCGGATTGCCCGACTTGGCGGCATCCAGCACTTTGGTCGCCAGCAGAATATGCTCCTGCAGCAGCATAGCCAGCTTGTTGGCCGCTTCCTCGCCGTAGGACGCCTTGATTGCATTGCCGATATCCACCTGATTGCGAAGCAGCCTTGCCAGCACCCGCTGCCGGTCCTCCAGCCCGGCAGTTGCGCTCACGACATACGTGCCTGTCCACTGCGTATGATCGATCCACAGCTTTCGCATCGCGAAGACGAACTTTCCTTTCGGAGATGTCCAGCCCGACTCGCGGCTTAGCGCAGACTGCGCTTTCGATCCGCCCGAGCTTGGAGCGGCGCCGACCGAATAGCCTGTCGAACCGGCCGCCCGAGCCGAAGACGGCCATGACGGCGCCATCGCCAGCAGGCACGCCAAAGCGATTGCAAACAAGCGAATTGACATAAATAATCGCACTCCTTATGCGTCAATTGGTTGTGCCGATAAAATTGCCCGTTATATTGTGAACGTTTCCATGAATTTCATACCGTCAAACCGAAAGAAATCGCTTTTATTTAGCTAAAAAAGCTAAAATCTTTTTTTATTTCGGCCCAAAAAGGTGTAGAATAGAACCAATAGGTCGAAACCCGATTAGGTCATTGTCGCTAAGCTTCCACCCGTCACCTGAGAATAACGTCGTTGCCGTGATTTCTTTTGTGAAAAATGTTACAACCTTGTGTAGCGTAAGTTTTGCGTTAGTGATGGGCACAATCGAGACCACAAACCTAGGTACTTCAACGTAAAGGAGGACGTTCTTTATGTCACAATCTGTGCAACAAGAAGTGGCGGCTGGCCTCGCTCAAGAGGCTAAACCGTTAGACGTGCTTGACCAATTGACGAAGCCGGAAATTCAGCAATCCCTGACTGTATTGGTGGAAAATCTTCCGAAACTGGCCGAAATGGTGACGACGCTAACCAAAGCGTACGATTTTGCTCACGGACTCGCTACCGATAAGGTGCTGATTAACGACTTTGCGGCGGGAATTGGCGAATTCGTTAAGCCGGTTGCGGATACGGCGAAAGGCATCGCTTCGGCGGCAATGGAGGCGGGCGAGCGCGCTCAAGCGGATGCTTCGGCGACGATCGGCCTGTTCGGCATGCTGAAAATGCTGAAGGATCCTGAAGTACAGAAGACGCTGCGCTTCGCGCAAGCGTTCCTGAACGTACTAGCTGAACGGAAGCAACAATAATAGGGGCATACGAACCCGTTGAATAAGAATGGAGGATGGACATGCCGAAACAAATTTTGATCCTTGGCGCCGGTTACGGCGGCGTTCTCGCGGCAATGACGGCACGCAAGCATCTGACGCCTGCGGAAGCCGGCATTACGGTCGTGAATCGCTATCCGACGCACCAAATCATTACCGAGCTGCACCGTCTGGCCGGCGGCACGATTGCAGAAGGAGCCGTGGCGCTTCCGCTGAGCAAGCTGCTGGGTAATAAAGACATTAACATCGTGGTTGACGGGGTCAAAGACATCAAGCCTAACGAGAAGCAAGTCGTACTGGAAAGCGGCGCCGTTCACAAATACGACGCGCTCGTCGTTGCCCTCGGCAGCGAGACGAACTACTTCGGCATCCCGGGCCTCGAAGAGAACAGCCTCGTGCTGAAATCGGCCGCAGATGCGAACAAAATTCGCACGCACGTTCTGGAGCGCCTCGACGCGTACAAGAAATCGGGCAGCAAAGCGGACGCGACGATCGTCGTGGGCGGCGGCGGCCTGACGGGCGTCGAGCTCGTTGGCGAATTCGCCGACAAGCTTCCGGAAATTTGCCGTGCCAAAGGCATCGACTACAACGACCTCGACATCTACTGCGTAGAAGCGGGTCCGAACATTTTGCCGATGCTGCCTCGTCCGCTCATCGAGCGTTCGGTCGAAAGCCTGACAAAACGCGGCATCCAATTCGTAACGGGCGTAGCCATTACGGAAGCGACGAAAAATACGGTATCGCTCAAAGACGGCCGTACACTCGAAGCCAACACGATCATCTGGACGGGCGGCGTCAAAGGCAACCCGATCGTCGGCAGTTGCGGAATCGCGGAAGATCGCGGCCGCGCGACGGTTACGTCGACGCTGCAATCGACTTCGCACGCTGACGTCTTCCTTGCAGGCGACTGCGCCGTCGTATTCCCAGAGGGCGGCGACCGTCCTTACCCGCCAACGGCTCAGCTCGCATGGCAAATGGGCGAACTGGTCGGCTACAACCTGTCCGCACTGTTCAAAGGCGGCGCGATGGACAAATTCGAGCCGGTATTCTCCGGCACGCTTGCCAGCCTCGGCCGCAAAGACGGCGTAGGCCAAATCGGCGGCAACGGCACGCAGTTGAAAGGCCTTCCGGCATCCATGATGAAAGAAGCCAGCAACATCCGCTACCTGTCGCATATCAACGGCTTGTTCTCACTCGTTCATTAATACAAGCGAAACGCCAGTGACTTCTGTCGCTGGCGTTTTTTTGCGCTTGGGCGCTGCTTTTGAGGCCTGGGGCCCTAGTGCGTTTGGCGCTTCTGGCGCTTCTGGCGCTTTAACGAATCAAGACAACGTTATTTGGAGCCAATCGGCTACTTTAAATTTCTAACGAACCGAGGAACAGCTATTCGAGCAAATTCAGCGAAAATGAGCCGAGATGGCTTGAATAGCGATTACGGGGTTCTTTATATTGTCAGCAGCCTGTTTTCGAGTAAAATAACGCCGACTGAGTTCGTTAGGGATACATCAGGTGCGTCAAACATCCTGTACGCTGGGGATACCCGGCACGTCAGACATATTGGGTACGCTCGGGACTAGGTACGTTAGGCATGTTAGTCACGTTAGGGGGGGGCTGGCTACGTCAGACATGCTGGACATTTCCCGACCCCGGGCAAGCTGTCCACGCGATCTTGCCGCTTCCAACATATAGTGGGAGCTGCATACCGGTAAAACCGATGCCGGCATCGCCCTCACAGCGGAAGCGGCCACTATCGTGTCCCTCCAAGCTTCGGCAGTCCCGTATACAGCGTCTATGTGACGGCTTCGAACGAAAGTTGCGTATCATAATGAAGGTGGTGGACCATCGATTGGCGAATCGCAAGCATTCGTTAACCGGCTTCCAGAGGGAGCCGAATGGAGAGCTGTGGCTGTGGGACGATCTCCCTCAACTGGAGATGGAGGTTGGCTATAAGACGGAAGCGGCGCCTGCTTTCAATTGCCCGGTTATGTAAGCCGCCTGTTATCGCCCTCTTAGAGATTCCCCCCTCCTGTCTGCTATGGATTGACTCGTCCGCCAGTCCTCCAGTCCGTCCGTCAGCCCGCCCGGCATAACAAAACCGCCGCATGAATGCGACGGTTCTCGTTGTCTTATTGGAAAATAACAAACTTCAAATTCTGCTCTTTCAAATATTGAATAATGGCAGGCAAAGCTTCAACCGTATGCTTCTTCTCATGCAGCACGTAAATGCCGCCGGACGGGTCCACCTTCTTGAAATAGTTAATGATTTCGTCTCGCGTATCGGCGTCCCAGTCTTCCGGATCGCGGTTCCACATGAGCACTTTCATATGCAGCTTCTTCACTTGCGCTTTCAGTTCGTCGTTAATCAATCCGTAAGGCGGACGGAACAGCGCAACCTGCTTCGCCCCGTCGTCGGCCAGCTCCTTGTTCGCCTTCGCAATGTTGCTGGCTCCCGCCTTGGCGCTCAGCTTCGTCAGCTTGCCGTGATCCCAGGAATGGTTGCCGACCGACATGCCGTGCTCGAACGCATAACCGACCTCTTCCTTATGCTTGGCGGCATTCTTGCCAATGAAGAAGAACGTGCCGGCTATCCCTTGGTCCTTCAAAATATCGACAATCTGCTTCGTATAAGCGGACGGCCCGTCGTCGAACGTTAAAGCGACGTAGCCATCGGGCAGCTTGAACGTATACTTGTCCGACGAAGCCTCGAATATTTCGAAGCCGGGCTTGTCCGTTTCCTTGCCTTTGTCCTTGCCCTGATCGGCCGCTTGCGTCTTGCTGTCGATCGGCTCCTTGGCCGCTTTGCCCGCGGACGCGCCGCCTAGCTTGCTTGACGCCGGCTGATGCTCGACGGACTGCCGCTGCGCCGGCTCTAAGGCCGGCTTGTTCGCCGCCGCCCCCTGCCTCCCGTCGGACGCGGACGAAGACGGCTCCCGTCCCATTGCGACGGCAATGCTCGGCGACTCCATCTGCTCCGAACGCGAATCGGCCGTCCGCTGTCCGACGGCATCGACCTTGTCGATGAACAGCAGCACGTCAACCCGGCATAGCATGAGCAGAATCAATGCCGCGCTAAGCGTCAGCACTTTCCAGCCCAGCCGCCGCCAGCGCGATGCCGGGCGGACGGCGCGGCGCGCGCCCGTCCTTCTTGCGGATGCCTTCGGCGCGCGATGCCGGCGCGCCGCTTCGTCCGCTGTCGCAAGTCCCGGCTGCGCGGCGGCATCCGCCGGCCGATTGTCCTGCGGACGCTGCTTCAACTGCCGAATCTGCTGCACATAGGCCTCCGTACATGTGAAATAAAGCTTTTCGCCGAATGCTCCGTTCGTCCGAACGACCGTGCTGTAATATCCCCGTTGATAGGGGTCCCACTTAGGGTACAACGATAATCGAATACGCGATTGTTGTCCGATCTGAATCGTCGACAGTTGATTGTACGTATAGTGGTCAATCTCGATTGCATCATTGTTCACGGTTCCATCCGTATAAGTAATGGAAATTTCCATCTGACAACGGGCAGACAACTGCTTGAGCGACAACAGCTCTATCATCTGAATGGTCTCGGTTTCCATATCGTCCTCGTCTTTCCCCGTCAGTGCCTATGCGGTCTTCAAGTGTATTCAAGGATGCAATAGTAACGTCTAGCTGTTGCTTTTGTTCTGTCCGAGCGGCGCCGACATCCGGTTCGTAAAGTCGCTAATCATGTTAGCCAGATACGTTTTCTCCTGACGCATCGTCTCGTACTTCTGCTTGAGATGCGAGTTCTCCACCTCAAGCCGTCCGATTCGGTCCTCGAAATCGTTAATCAGCTTCACTTTATCCGCCAAGGCTTCGTTATGCTTCTGCAACAGGCCGGCGTACTTCTGCTGTTCCAGATCGATCGCGCTTTTCAGCTCCTCGATCTCGGACGTCATCGCGCTCTGCAGCTCGCGATAGTCCTCCATCGCCTGATCGACCTTAAGATTCTTATCGGTCAGCTTATGCTCCAATTCCAGTATATTTTTCTCTCGGTCGCTAATCACTTTGTTGAGCGTCTTCACTTCTTTGTTCAGACGGTCCACATGGCCGTTGGAATGCGTCAGCCGATCCTGCAGCTCATGGATGCTCCGTTCGGAATGCTGTCTGGACTGAATGATCTGCTCTACCGCGAATATAAGATCGAGCGAGCGCTTGTCCATATGGGCTTTGTTGACCGGCGACATAATCGTTTGCGCCTCTTCCTCTTGCGCGGCAGCGACGGCATCGCGCAGATTCTCCGCTTGGTCGGCGGGAAGGTCCTGCTGCACGGCCGTCTTGTTCACACTGGCTTCCGACTGCTTGTCGGGCGAATCTTTCTTTCGGAAAAAAGGAGAAATCACGTCCTGCTCATCACCTTTTCAGTTTGATATGTCAAAAATATGTATTATTTGTCGAATTCAATTAATTTCTATTATAGTGCAATTAATAAGGTGCAAGACGAGACTTTGTGCCCAACTTTCTTTGCGACTATCGTCCTAAACGTGCCAAAACAAATAGAAGACCGCGCCCGCAGGCCGCTGTCTTCTAGGAATAGGTGATTTTCCGCGTGCCTCTTGCCGCCGCAATAAACCGATTAAATCGTCGAATCAGCCGGAACGATGTCCGACGATCCTTTTACGCGATGGAAGTCTCCCGGTCGTCCGCCGGCCTCTGCCCGGAAGACTCGCCGCGCTTGTCCGTCTTCCCGATGCGGTCGAAATACGGCATCAGCTTGGCCGACACGAGCGCCACGATCGGCACCGTCAGAATAACGCCGATGCTGCCGACAATGCCCTGCATGACTTCAATCGTAACGAGATTCATGTTCACAAGCTGATTATACGGAACCTTATACGAGTACAGCACCATAAGCGACATGAGCGAGGAACCGGTAAAGGCCAGAATGAGCGTCGTCGCCATCGTGCCCATCATATCGCGTCCCACGTTCAGCCCCGCCATGAACAGTCCGCGCGTTCCAAGCTCCCGATTCGCCGCATACACCTCGTGAATGGAGGAAGCGACGGAAATGCCTACGTCCATAATCGCACCGAGAGAAGCGATCAGAATGCCGGCGAACAATAGGCCGTGGACGTTCATCCCCGTGTTGTCGGCAACCAGAATAAGCGTCTCCGAATCGGGCGTATTGAAGCCGGAGACATGCAGCAGCTCCCCTGATATGCCGGCCAGAACTCCCGCCAGAACGACGCCGGCCATCGTGCCGATAATAGCGGACAACGATTTGGAGCTCCAGCCGTCCAGCAGCAGCAGCGTCACGACAATCGTCAAGGTCACGACCAGCACGGCGGCGGCCAACGGCGAGTAGCCCCGATACAGCATCGGGATAAACAGAAAGATAATGCTGGCGAATGTGAAGATGAGTCCGGCGGCCGATTTCAGCCCTTTTTTGCCCCCGATTGCCCATAAGATCGCCAGGAATACGCCGACCATCCCATACAACAGCGGCGCCCGATAATGGCTGTACACCGTCACCGAGTAGTGCTCGGCATCCGCCGTGTCGACGTCGACGATAAGCTTCATTCCTTTCTTGGCATAGACGTTGTACATCGTGCTGAGGTAGTTCGTGACGGACACGACCTCCCCCCGATGCTCGCCGGACAACAGCTTCAGCGACAACTGCTGCGTGCCCCGGTACAAGCCGTCGATATGCTCGTCCTTCTCCAGCGCTTCGTCCGCAACCTCCAGCACGCGCGCTTTCTCATACCGGACGTAAGAGGAGCCGCCCTGCTCGTTATACCTGATTTCTTCTACTTGGTTGAACCGATAGACCGTCCCCGCAAACGCGGCAAGCAGCAATACAAACAACGCCGTACGAATCTTCGGCTGCGACAGCCCCTTCAGCAACAGCTTCACTCTTCCATTCCCTCCGCGTCTTCAATATGCGAATCGTCTCGCCATCCATCATCATACGCAAGGTTTGTTAACCGGCCGTTAATTTACAATAACTTCAACATTTCATGGGTTCTAAATTTACATTCCTTGTTTACGATCAGGTAACGAACGGAATTATCGATCACATTGGGGAGGCTCTTGAAGCAAATGAAGCGTAACGGAATACAACGGCTATATGCCGCGGGGCTGCTTGGCATCATGCTTATTCTGATCGGATTCGGCGCGGCGCCCGCCGCCTACGCTCACGGAGGAGACAGCGTCGCTTATTCCGACCTTGTTCTGAAGGACGGCGTCATCGACTACGATCTGCGAATCGATATGTACGACCTGCGGCTGGCCGTAGCGCCTAACGATCTCGACGTCGGCGATTTCTCGCGGCCGGTTCTGGAGAAGTTCGTCAACGATCGCCGGGACGAAGTCGAAGACTACCTGCTCGGCCATATTCGGCTGTATGCCGACAGCCTGCCGCTGGAGGGCGAGATGCTTTCCCTCGCCGTGACGGAAGCGCGCGATCAGCCGTACGCCGAGGCCATGATCCGCTTCTCGATCGATTCGAAGCCGGAGCATTTTGTCCTCGACTATCAGCCGATCTACGACGACGTCGATCAGTGGCACGTCAATTACGTCACAATGTCGCTGGACGGCGGAGGCAAGCAAAGCTACGCGCTGAGCTTCGATACGCGGGAGGTCAAGATCGGCGAAATGAGCTTCGCCCGGGCGGTGAAGCAGTTTTTTATTCTTGGCATCGAGCATCTGATTACCGGCTACGACCATATTCTGTTCGTGCTTGCCCTGCTCCTCGGCGCCAAGTCGATCAAGCAGATTCTGGCGGTCGTCACCTCGTTCACGGCCGCCCATACGATTACGCTGATGCTCGCCGGCTTCGGCGTCGTCCATCTCCCGAGCCGGTTCGTCGAGTCGGTTATCGCGCTCAGCATCATCTATGTCGCGCTGAACAGTCTGTTCAATAAGAACAATGCGACAAAGCATAACGCGCCGCTCGCGTTCGGCTTCGGCCTTATCCACGGCTTCGGCTTCGCCGGCACGCTGTCGGAGATGCGGCTCGACGGCGGGCAGCTCGCCGCATCGCTGCTTACCTTCAATGTCGGCATCGAATTCGGGCAAATTATGATCGTGCTGCTGCTGTTCCCGGTCATCCATTATGCCCGCCGCATCCGTTGGACGATGCCGGCGATGACGGCGACGATCTCGATATTCGGACTCGTGTGGTTCATTCAACGCGCTTTCATGTAAGCTCGTTATCGTGATTTCAATAAGAAGGTATTGCAAATGATAGCCGATTTACAATTTTTAATTAAATTATTAATACCCCTATGATAAAAGTTACATATCCTTATTCTGATGTCCGAGTAGACAAGCCGGACAATCACCACGAGGGAGGGTATTACCTTGTTTAACGTTTGGAAGCCGCAACATAAGCGTATCCGCAAGGGCTTGTACTCGCTGCTGCTCGCGACCGTTCTGACGACGTCGCTGACCGCCGCGATTACGAATGCCGCAGACGATACGCAAGCAGATCAGGCCGCTTTAATGGCCGCAGCAGCAGCGCCGTACACGGCCACGAACATCTCGCTCAACCCGGGCGCGAACGAAGCGGAAATGCGCTTCACCTGGTATTCGCCGGAGAATCCGGTCGGCACGGTCGTGCAATATGCCAAGAAGGCGGATGGAATCGGAGCGGCCGCAACGGTCTCGGGAACGGCGACGCAAGCCGCGTCCGGCAGCTTCTCCAACAAAGCGGCTATTACCGGTCTTGAGCCGAACACCGAGTATGTCTATCGGGTGGGCGACGGCTTGGACGACCATTGGAGCAGCCTGTACGAGTTCGCAACGCAAAGCTCGAACAGCTTCAGCGTTATGTTCGTCGGCGATCCGCAGATCGGAGCCAGCGGCAACGCGGATAACGATGCGGCAGGCTGGAACGCTACGCTGAACACGGCTCGGTCGATGTTCCCGAATTTCAGCTTCGTCATGTCCGCAGGCGACCAAGTCAACACGGCGACCAGCGAAACGGAATACAGCAAGTATCTGAGCCCTTCGCTGCTCCGCAGCATTCCGGTCGCGACGGTTGTCGGCAACCACGACACGGCCGTGAACTACAAGTACCATTTCAACCAACCGAATGAATCGACCGATTACGGCGTCACGAGCGCCGGCGGCGACTACTATTACACATACGGCGAGACGCTGTTCATGGTGCTGAACACGAACAACGTCAGCGGCGCGTCGCACGCGGCTTTCATTAAGAAAGCCATTGCGGAAGTGCCGAACGCACGATGGAAGATCGTCACGTTCCACCAATCGATCTACAGCGCGGCGAGCCACTCGACGGACTCTTCGATCATCAACCTGCGGGCGGCGCTGTTCCCGGTATTCGACGAGAACAAAATCGATATCATTTTTATGGGTCATGACCACTCTTACGTTCGCACGTACCAAATGGCAGGCGATCTGGCGCAAAAGGATCAAACGGTCGACGAGAACGGCCGCTTCATCAACCCGTCCGGCATTGCCTACGTTACGGCCAACTCCGCGAGCGGAAGCAAATATTATGAGCTGAAGGCGACGCCTGAAGTTTATTCCCAAGTTCGCGCTCAGTTGAAAGTGCCGACTTTCTCCCTGATTAATATCGATCATTACGGTATTACGGTCGACACGTATCGCACGGATACGCAGGCGAAAGTCGACTCCTACACAATGGTGAAGACGGATGCGGACGGCCTGAATGTCGTGCCTCCGGCGAAGCTGACATATTCGGTCGGCGATCAAGCGCTCGATACGACCGGCATGATCGTTAACAAAACGTTCAAAGGCGCCGTTACGCCATTGTCGCTCGGCGACGTGACGGTTACGGGCTTCAATACGGCAGCGCCGGGCACGAAGCACATTACGGTGTCGTATGTCGTCTATGGCGTGACCTACTCGCAATCGTTCGATATTCAAGTGAAGGCTGCACCGGCTAACGTGAAGATTTACGCCAAGAAAGGAACGGTCGCCCGCGAAGACGGAGATGCCGAGTTTTATCTGGCCATCAATCGGGCCGCTGCCGTCAATACGATCGACGTCTCCTTCTCGTACGACCATACGAAATTCCGCCTGAAGGACGCCTCTCTGATCGATTCGGCCAACGCGTTCAAGGATTTCAAGGACGAGAACGGCACGATTCGACTCGTCGCCGCCTTTACGTCGCCGCTCACGGCCAGCGAATACACCGACATTATCAAGCTTGTGTTCGAGCCGCTTGACCCTAGCGCCGACGCGGTGCAGGCGAACATTCAGCTCGTCAGCTCGTCCACGGCGCAAAGCGAATTCAACGACGAAGTCGATTCCAACTCGGACGGCTCGTCCGCGACGGTCGACGTTCGTTCGTACAAAGACATTTGCGATATCAATGGCGACGGCAAGCTGACGATCGCCGACCTGTCCATCGCAGTCGACCACTATCGGACAAGCTCGCAGGATGCCGGCAAATGGCCGGCGGCCGTCCGCTCCGACGTCAACTTCGACGGCATCGTCGACGTCACGGATTTGACCATCCTCATGGTTCACATCTTGAAAGGCGCGTAAGCTTCGATTCGAGCCGCAGTTCAACCGCCGCAGCGGGATACGCGCGTTGCGACGTATTTCACGGGAAAAGGCGACCTGCCTTTTCCCGCATTTTAATCCATTGGGGAGTTCATGATGATGAAAACGAAATGGTTCACCGCCCTGCTCCTGATCTGCTTCTTGACCCTTCCGCTGTCTGCCTTCGCCGCCGATCCGGGCGAGAACGGTTCGAAGCTCGTCACCTTCTCGCGTCAAGCGATCGAAGTCGCCGGCACGGCGCCCTCCTTCTCGGTCGACATTGTCATGGGTTCGCACGAGGCTTTCAGCGGCGCCGAATTCGGCGTTCAATTAACCGGCAATATCCAGCTCAAATCGGTTGCGTACAACGCTTCCATCGACGGCTCCACCGTCCGCGACACGCTTAGCAACGGCATTCATTATTTCGGATTTTTCGGAACGACGAACAAATACGGCGGCGGAATCGCCGTATGTACGCTTACCTTTGACTATGCCGGCAACCTGCCTGCCGCCGTTACGCTGAAGGAGACGAACCTGACGACCGTAACGCCGACAGGCGGAGCAAATAAAGCAAGCTTGTTCCCGAACGCAACGGTTCAAATTACGCGCGCGGCCGGCAACGTCGATCCGGGCACGCCGGGGAATCCGGGCGGAACGGATACGCCTGGCGGCATCGCTCCAAATCCGGACGCCCAAGGACGCTACACCTACATCATCGACGACGTTGCCGCGCTTACCGCGCTTGAAGCCGCAGACAGCGGCGCGAAGAGCGTAACGTTCGCCGTCCCAAGCGCGAATATCGGCAAGGCCCAAGAAATTGCCGTACGCCTGCCCTATTTCCTATTGAATCAGACGGAGCGCCGCAACGTCGTCATCCAGACGCCGCTCGGCAGCGTCACTCTTCCGGATCATGCTATTCCGCAGGCGCAACTGGGCAATGCCCAGACCTTGACGCTCGTCATCGGCAAAGTCAACGCCTCCGCCCTGCCTGCCGCGGCGCAGCAATCAATCGGCGGCAGACCGGTCATCGATCTGCATATGGAGCTGAACGGTCAGACTATCGCTTGGCGTAACGACAACGCTCCGGCAACGGTCGCTATCCCGTATGCGCCGACCAGCGGCGAACTCGCTTCGCCCGAACGTATCGTTATCGCCTATGTCGACGGCAGCGGCAGCGTACAAATTATGCCGACGAGCCGCTATCATGCGGAAAGCGGTATGGTCACCTTCAATACGACGCACTTCAGCACGTACGGCGTTGCGCTTGCCGGCAAAACGTTCGAGGACACGGCAACGTCCTGGGCCCGTTCAGACATCGAGGCGCTGGCGACGCGCGGCATTATTAGCGGCACTTCGGCGACCCGCTTCTCGCCGGGGGCCAACATTACCCGCGCCGACTTCGCGAAGCTGCTTGTCGGCGTACTCGGCAAGCCGGCCGCGGCGGCCGAAGGGACCGGATTCCGGGACGTCCCGACAACCGCCTATTACTACGATGCGGTTATGACGGCCCAATCGCTCGGACTGGCCTCCGGCGCCAACGGCGCCTTCAATCCGAAAGCGCCGATTACGCGGCAGGATATGATGGTGCTGCTCGACCGCGCGCTTGCCGTCGCCGGCAAGCCGCTGGAGAAAAGCGCGGCCTTGACCGCCTTCAAGGATGCGAAGCAGGTGGCCGGCTACGCGAAGCCGAGCGTCGAGAAGCTGCTCGCAAGCGGCATCATTAGCGGCAGCAACGGCAGCCTGCGTCCGCTCGCTCCGCTGACGCGCGCCGAAGCCGCAAAGGTGCTGCATCTGTTGTACAACGAGCTGTACTAAACCATCGGCTATGTCCGCAACCGGCCCGCGGCCGCTTCCCAGCAGGGGAGCGCCGCGGGCTTCTTGCGCCAGCCGGCCGGTCCCGGGGTCAGCCTTGGCGGCGGTATGAAGTCGTGCTTAGCCTCAGGCTTAGGCCGTCGCAAGCATGGCCCCCTTCCTCGGTTGACATTGAAGAAGTGCAGGCATATAGTGGACTCACAAGTCTTCATTCCCAGTACAAGGAGGTGGGCCGAAGCTTCCATGCAAGCTTTGGCACTTCATAATGCGAATTGCACCCGGCATTGAAATGCTCGAACTGACCTCGCCTGGCAGCGGCATGCTTATCCACCCGACCGTCGTCTATGACGAAGAGGGCTATGTGCTGATCGACACCGGTCTGCCCGGCTGCCGCGACGCTACGCTCGGCCTGATCTCGCAAGCCGGGCTCGATCCGGACAAGCTGCGGGCCATCATTCTAACTCATCAAGATATGGACCATATCGGCGGATTGCCGCAATGGCTGGCGAGTGCGAAGCCGGCGGCGCTTGACGTATATGCCCACGAGGGCGACCGGAACGCAATCGACGGCAAGGAGCCGTTGATTAAAATGACGCCGGAACGAATGGCCGGCATGCTCCAGGCGATGCCCGAGCCGCTGCGCGAAACGTTCCAATCCTTCTTCTCCGGCAACAATGCCAACGTTACCTATACGGTTGCGGACGGCGAGACGCTGCCGTTCGGCGGCGGATTGAAAGTGATTCATACCCCCGGCCATACGCCGGGCCACATGAGTCTCTATCACGAAGCGAGCCGGACGCTTATTGCCGGCGACGCCATGAATGTCAACGGCGGAGAGCTGAACGGACCGAATCCGCCGTTCACGCCGAATATGCCGCAGGCGATCCAATCGCTGCGCCGGTTCGCGGAATATTCGATCGATACGGTCATCTGCTATCATGGCGGTCGATACAGCGGCGGGGATGTAAACGGACGGATTGCCGAGCTGGCCGCAGCCGAACAAGCCTAGCTTGCGGCTTGCCTCCCAACCATGAAATTACCCGGCTTCTATTCGCATCCCGCGACGCGCATCCTGTTCACCGGCCTCGTCTCGTTGCTTGGAGGCATTGTCTTCACGCTGCTGCATATCCCGCTTCCTTGGCTGCTCGGTCCGATGACCTTCATTCTGATCGGCACTCGCCTAATTCGAACGATTCGGCCTTCCTGGCCGAAGGGACTCCGGGATACGGCGCTCATTATGATCGGCTATTCGATCGGTCTGTCGTTCACCATAGAGACGCTGTATCAGATGGGTCATCAACTGCCGACGATGGTGATGGCGACGATGCTGCTGCTGCTGTTCTGCGTCATCATGGCCTGCGTCATTACGAAGCTGTCCGGCGTTTCGTTCCCGACCGTGCTGATGGGCAGCATTCCCGGCGGGCTGACCCAAATCGTCGTGCTGGCGGAGGAAATGAAAGGCATCGACCTGACCGTCGTCACGTTCCTGCAAGTGTCGCGGCTGTTGATGATTATTTTCTGCGTCCCGGTTATCGTGTTCAGTCCGTTGTTGGGCGTTGCCCATACCGGCTCCGCCGCTGCGGAAGCGATAAGCGGCGCGACGGCCGGCTGGGGCGATCTGAACGCCGGCATCCTGCTGTTCGCAGTCGTCTGCGTAGCGGCCGCCCTGCTGGCGAACGCGATCCGATTCCCGTCGGCTTACCTGCTCGGGCCGATGATCTCCACCGCCGCCCTCCATCTGTCCGGCGTGAACAGCCCCGCGCTGCCGATGGAAGCGATGGACGCGGCGCAATATTTGGTCGGCACCTATGTCGGATTGCTGCTGAAGCCGGAGGAGCTGCGCAACAAGACGCGCATCATTACGCTTGCCCTGCTCAGCGGCATCGCGCTCATTGCCGGCTCGCTCGGTCTGAGCATCTTGCTGACCAAGCTGCATGACGTGTCGCCCGCCACTTCGTTTCTCAGCCTCGCGCCGGGCGGCATGGACCAGATGGGCATTATCGCCAACGAGATTAACGCCGACATTTCGATCGTTACGGTCTATCAGATATTCCGGACATGGTTCATTTATTTCGCCGTCCCCCCGCTGCTGCGCATAACGTTCCGCACGCTGGAGAGGCGGCGGCAAGGACGGAAGACGGCATAATCCGATAATCGGAGCGCAAGACGGACAACAGGGACAGTACCGAAGCAAACGGCTTGCGGGACTGCCCCTGCTGTTCGTCGATCATATTAAATTATAGTCGGATATGCTACGATAGGCTTAACACCCAGTGGGAGGACAAGACATGCACGAATCATCCGTTGAATCGATTGAGCTGGAGCTTACTCTGCTCGTCCGGCGCATTACGTCTTTCTCATCCAATAAGAAGCTGGGAGATTTGGACCGCTCCGCTTATTTGCTGCTCAACCAGATTGCCGCAAGCGGCACCGCCGGCATCAAGACGCTGTCCGAACAGCTTCATCTCGATATCTCGACGGTCAGCCGCCAGACGGCGGCTCTGGAGAGCAAGGGATACGTGCGCAAGACGCCCGATCCGCAGGACCGAAGGGCATACCTGTTTCATAATTCCGAGCAAGGCAACGAAGCCCTCTCGGTCTACAGGCAGCGCCGGCTATCGAGAATGTCCGAGATGCTCCAGCATTGGGACGAGGAAGAATTGCAGCGGTTCGGCGAGCTGCTCCGCAAGTTCAATGAGTCGCTATGCAATTAGAGGCTACCGAGAAAGCTCGGCAGCCTGTGAACGAGATAGGTGCCCCTTAGAGGCGCTTATTTTGTTTGAAAACTCGCACGCAATCGAATATGCGCTCCGTAAGAACTCTTAATTGATTACTATGTGCTGGAAGCAGCGTTCGCCTAAGCAGTAGGAGTTTGCGGGAGACTCTTAATCCGGAATGGAATCGTTCGCGGAGTAAAATAGCCGTCTGTTCCGAGCGCTTATTTCACTGCAAGGTATGTGGGCGATAACCCATCCCGCTGCGTTCCACGATCCTTTCAATCAAAAATCCCCCGTGGTCGGGGGACCTCATCATGTCAGCAGCTCCAGCTCCATAGCGCGCTGCGCGGCTCGCATACGATTATCGACTTGCATTTTTTTGTACACATTCTTAATGTGCGATTTAACGGTTTCACCCGAGATGTTCAATTGACGGCCGATCTCCTTGTTGGATAATCCTTCCGTAATTAAACGCAGCACTCTCTTCTCCTGATCGGTCAGAAGCTCTTTAGACGACTCTTCCGGCCCGCCGTCCAAAGCTTGAAGCAACTGCTTGACATAACTCGCAGAGACCGGGCGTTTCAGGCCCAATCGAACGCCGGGCCGCAGCTTCAAATAGCCGGATAACATGTCCGCCATTTCGTCGCCTTCATCAATAAAGCTGCGGATATACCCCTGCGGCTCCCCTAATTGCAAGGCGGTCTCCAATCGAGCGAAGGCCGCATCCTTCTGTCCCAATCGCCAGTACGCTACGCTTTGCAGGATCAAGGCTTTAATTCGGTCCCGCAGACGATCCTCCTTGGCTAATAGCCGTTCTATGCGCTCCAAAAGATATAACGCCTCATCCGTTTGCCCGAACGCCGTAAGCGCCCTTGCCAGAACCAGATGCTCGGCCAACCGACTTAGGGAGACGTCATCCGCGTGGGATAACCCGCATTTTACCAGCCATTGGCTTGCATACTCCGGCGAGCCTTGCAGAAGCGATAATTGGGCTTGCTCCGCCTCGATCATCAGCAGAAACAGATCGCGATCGGGAGAATGAATCTGCGATTTCAACTGCTCAAGCTGCTCGGATGCCCGGTCGGGCTTCCCTTGGGCATGCTGCGTGACAACCCGATGGAGCTCGCCCTTCGCCAGAAGCCTGGCGGCGGGAATCGCCAGCTCGGTAAGGCCGATAATATAGAAATGAATATGGGACGGCAAATGCTCGATTATATCGGCTACAGACTGGTGAATCGCCTCGAGCTCGATAAAATGATAATCGTCCACAATGATAACCAATTCGCCGGGCAATCGGGCCAGCTCGTTCAGCAGCGCCGCAATCGCATGGCTTACGGAGGCGGATAGCCCTTTCTCCACCAGAAACAACGTCTCCAGACCAAAGCCGGGCGCTTGCTCCTGAATGGAGGCAATGACGTAACGCCAGAAATGCTATTCTGGAGTAGCCGAATGAACAGGACAGGGGATGTGCGGGATGACGAATCATTTGCCTATACTCGTCGTCGAGGATGACGACGATTAACCGCCTGCTGTGCGGTGTGCTGCGCTCGGGCGGACATATGCCCCAACCGGCGTATTCCGGCACGGAGGCGCAGCTCTATCTCGCCTAGAGGGAATGGGCGATGGTGCTTCTCGACTTGATGCTGCCGGGTAAGCGCGGCGTGGAGCTGCTTAAGGAGATCGGCGAACGATACGGCTATCCCGTCATCGTCATCTCGGCTCAGGGCGAGCGCGAGCTCGCCACAACGGAATTCGAAGTCACGTCGAATGGCGTCATTCGGCTGTATTCGCATCTGAACCGCCCGGCCGCCGTGTCCTCGGCGCCGGTTGCAGCCGGGCTTGAGCTGGAGCAGTTCATGCCGATGGGCGAGGACCTTGAAAGCTACTTCACTTCGCGAATCGGAGGCGGCGAGTATGCTTAACCTGTTGCGCTCCGAATGGTACAAGCTGCGCCGCCACCGTTCGTTCTGGCTGCTGCTGTCCGTGCTGTTCCTATCCGCCGCTGCGTACGTGCTGTTGAATTACTTCGACGATCCAGACGACGACGGCGCGCTGACCGAGCGGACGGGACTCGACATGCTTGCTGCGGCAATGGGCGGCAATAACTATATCATCAAAATCGGACTTAGCATGCTAGCCGGCTTCTTTATATCCAGCGAATACAGCACGGGCACGATCAAACGGGCGGTCGCTTCCGGATATAGCCGCAGCAGGTTCGTCACGGCGAAGCTTCTCTTAGCGACGATGGATGTCACTCGTGAATGGACAGGGCGTGCGCAGAACTGGGGCCAAATGCTCCTCCAGCTCTCCGTTTTCTTCCCCGACCGAATCGGTCGACATTTACGTTAGAATTTTGCTTTAAGAGGGTTTACACAAAAAGCTTTACAGACCCGCCTAATCGTTGCCATAGTGACACGCTGCACAACGCAATCATTGATCCGAAAATAGCTCCAATTTAAGTACGCGAGTCGTATATTTTTGCGATAACCTTTGAATTTCCTTGCATTTCACCTTAGACTTGTTCTCTTTGCTATAATCGTTTATGATCTTGGCTATGTGATAACTAGTCTTCACAATCTTCTCTAGCCTTTTAAAATTTGATCTATTTATAATAATATCCCTACTTTTATCGGAATGTATTGTATTAAGCGTTTCTAGTAGTCGGATCGTTGAATCGAGCACTCTATAAATAGACCTTTTCGAAATATCCAAGAAGATTTCTCCGTAATACACCTCAAAACCTATGTATTTTCGTAACCCCATCATTAACGACAGCAAATCCTCATAGTAGTTCTCATTCTTATTGCTTGTCACTCGTTTTTGAATTAATTCCGGATTTTCGGCAACCAAAGTATTCATTTGTTCGATTTCGTTAGTCAGTTCCCTGATCCCGTTGTCAAATTCCAATAGTCTCCTTTGCACATCGCCTGTGTATAATCGATGAAGGATAAAATCCCCTTTGGCAGCAGTAAATTTGGACACTAGCAGCCCAAAAAAGACTAGCCCAAGTATGACTTGCAGCATGACAAGATATCTCGAATATCCTACGGGGTAAAAATCGCCGAATCCAAACGTTGTGAAAGCGACAACACTAAAATACAGACTTTCACTATAGGTTATACTCGCTTCTTTACCTTCCGCAAAAGCAAAATGAATGCCATTCTCTGTCTTGCTTAGATAATAATATGCTGTCCCAAAACAAAAAATAAATAAGATAAATATTGCTGTTATCCAGAAGAAGTTGATCTTGCTCAATTTATAAAACCACTTGTTCATCCATTATCAACCTGCCTCACCTAAGGGTTGGCAACTATTTCTGCAACTATCCGTCTATTCCCTTCAATTTCTTCAAATTGCCGGATAATAAAAATTGGAGGTGCGAAAATGCACTTTCTTCCTTATATCACACAAGCAGGAGCATATCCAGGATTTATAAAATCATATACTAATACACATAAACCCAAAACAAAAACCATCGTTCTGTCTTGTCGCGAACGATGGTTTTGTTTTTATCGATCAACATTTTTTTAGATAACTGGGATGCTTCGATAAATGGCTTCACTCTTACATTGCCACGCGATGAAGCTGAAGAAGCAATCGATAATGGCACATGAGGCTGGCTGCTAGGGACAAGCGGGTACCCATAAGTCCCTGCCCTATCAGAGTAAGTTTTAAGCGAACCAGAATACTCTTCATGTAAGCATCTCCCCGATTGCAGTCTCATCCTCTTCTGATACCTGCCGGTCGAAGATGACTTGTTCTCGTTCTTCGTTGCGCTTCAATCGCCGCGGAAGTTGTTCTGGCCAGATTTCCTCAACAATCCCTCCATCACGCTGCCTTCAATCTCACGCCATGCAGCGTGATCTTCCTATTCCTTACCTATCACACTTTATCGGGTAGAGTCGGAAGTATACGAAATTGCATAGTTACGGGATTTCCTGTACCCCCAAGACTATCAGATACTACTAGATAATCTTCGAATCCAGGTGATAATTGCAATATCACCCTAGGTAGCAATCTAATTCTGATATTATCAGAGCTACGGGATTTAATGGTTAAAGAAACTATCGTATAGTTTTCGTACTGCATAGCATGGGTTAATGTGTATTCAACATTATTAACCACCGATTTTAATAATAAAGGGACTACATTTAGAACTTCACCACTTTGATGTTCAAGATTATTTTTTTCAAACCAGTTTGCTGCGTTTAATGTATGAAAAATTTGCCCGTGACAGTTCTTTGTACAAATGATTTGTTGGAGAGATTTTTTTACCTCCACAAATAGCAAGGCGTTTTTGAATTAATGTTAAGATTTCATTGTCAATAATTTGTATTTTTTCATTATAATCTTCCATATGTTATCACACCCCAAATCCAAAGAGCATATAGTAGTATAATTTTTACAAATTACTCTACTATATGTTCTCCTATCTCTATATTATACTGCCCAGCTAAAATATACTGTTTTGTTTGGACTTACTATCATGGCAATTCCTAAGTTTGTGGATACTTCACCAGTTAATGTAGCTGAATACGAACCCGCCTGAGTGTATAGGACCGGGTCACCTGTCCCAGAGTATAAGTTAGTTGCTAAAAAGTTTTTTACAATTGGTACATATACTCTTGTAAATATAGATTAAAGATAACATAATTCCCTTTTTTATAAATAGGACCAATTATTCATTGATCTGTTTGAATGATTCCATTTCGTCCATAAGCTGTTTTAAAGCCCTTTTACGCGGCTTATATGGCTTGGTAGTTTGGTGCTGAGTGAAATATGCCTGGAGTTCTGTCTTGAAGCAAAGTTAACTCATTATTTGCGGGCCATCCGCTGAAGGAACTGACTACTATTCTCGTTTTTAGCTTAGCAGGTCCCATCGGCGAATCTTTTCTCATCGTCTACGCCTCTTGTGGTTTTTTACGATTGGACAAGAATATGGCGGGAAGAAGCGATGCAGCCGCAAACCCGACGGACCACCAGAAAGCGACTTGATATGCATGGGCAAGTGAAGCAAGGCTCGCTCCCGTTCCGTTCGTCAGTTGTTGTCCGATAACCGTCGCCAAGACGCCCGATCCGAACGCGCCGCCGATCGTCTGGAAGATTCGCGTCGAAATGCTTGCATGCGGGATTTGCTCCTTCCGTAATCCTTCGTACGCGGACACCATGATTGGAATAAAGATTCCGTTCATAGCCGCCCCGCGTACAAGCTGTGCCGCCCCCAGCAGGATATGGCTCGTGTCCGTTCCCGCGAAGGCGAACGGAACGGTGGCCGCCAGCGTCACCGCCAGACTGGCGAGCACAATGCTTCGGGAACCGACCCGGTCCGCCAGTCCCCCGATCCAGCTCCTCGTGAGCAGCATCCCGACCCCCTGAGGAATCAAGAGAAGCCCCGTCGTCAGCACGCTCTCGCCACGGACTTGCTCGTAATACAGCGGGAGCAGCAGAAGCGCCCCGTTCATAACCATGCCGGAAAAGAACAAGATAACGTTCGACGCCAAGAAATGTCGAGACCGGAATAGATGCAAATCGAGCAACGGGGCTTGTCTCGAACGCAAGGCGTACGCGATATACGCAGCCGTCAATACTAGTCCGCCCGCCAGAGGAACGAACGTTCCCGCCGACGACAGCCCTCCTTCGGAGCTGATTTTCGAGATGCCATAAATAAGAGTCGCGAACGCGGGAGACAATAATAAGAGCCCGATCACGTCGAGTCTCGGCTTCCCTGCGGCAGCTTCGCTTTTCGGAATGTGCCGCCAAGACAGCCAGAGCGCGACCAGCATGATCGGAATGTTCACGTAGAAGATCCAGCGCCAGCTCATGTTGTCCATAATCAGTCCGCCGATGACTGGACCGAGAATCGGACCGATAAGCGTCGGGATGCTGATGATCGCGATCAGCCTTCCGAGGCCGCGTCCTCCCGCCGATTGAACGAGTACGTTCTGTATCGTCGGGACGAGCAGCCCCGCGCCTGCTCCTTGCAATAACCGGAAACCGATCAAGCTGCCGGTGTTCCACGCCAGCGAACACAAGAGGGAAGAGACGAGAAATACCCACAGCGAGAACAGATATACGTTCTTCCCGCCGAACCGTTGGGTTGCCCACCCCGACACCGGAATCGCCAGTCCCATCGTCAGCACGTACCCCGTAATCACCCACTGAGTCGCCGACACCGTACTGTGTAAGTCTAACGCGAGCGTATTGATCGCCACGTTGATCATCGTCGAATCCAACAGAGGAACGATAGCGCCGATAACAAGAATAAGCGCAATTTTCAAAATACCGGGATCGATTTTTTCTTTGGGAGGTCTGACTGCCTCCGTCTGGCTTGTGGCCATCGTTGTTCACCTCTCCGCTTTTTAGGGTACGGTACGTTCCGTACCTTATTTCAATACAATATTATAATTCTAGCGAAAATGCAATATACTATTCAGAAGAGTCTAGAAGGATGCCGACCTCACACATCGCAAGAGGAGGAACACGATATGTCGGAATCGCCGCACGATCGAAAAAAGAATAACGAGGAGCAACAAGCCGGGGGATCACGGAGACGCGGGGACGTTCTGGAGAACGCCATTTTGACGGCCGCGTGGGAGGAACTGGGGGAAACCGGCTATGCCCGGCTGACGATGGAGGCTGTCGCCGTTCGGGCGAAGACGAATAAGACCGCCGTCTACCGAAGGTGGCCGAACAAGGCGAAGCTTGTCATCGCCACGATGATTAAGCATCTGCCCAAGCCTTCTCTCGACGCTCCCGATACGGGCAGCCTGAGAGAAGACGTACTCACCTTGATGGAGCGAATCATCAAGCCGATGCAGTTGATCGGCGCCGAGACGATTCACGGCCTAATGGTCGATTTCCACGGGGACGAGATTCGCGCCAAGCTGACATTGTCGCCGAGAGCGGAGGATCCGCTCGCCATCGCCATGACGAACATTTTGCGCAACGCCGAGCAACGAGGCGAGGTTGAGCTCGGAGAGCTGCCGGAACGCGTCATCACCCTTCCTATCGACCTGGTGCGGTTCGAGGTGCTCACGACTCACACACCGCTGACCGATGAGGCCGTTGTCGAGATTGTGGACACGATCTTCCTGCCTCTCGTGCGAAAACCCAACAAACAAGGCTGAACCGATTGCCTCGGTTCAGCCTTGTTTGTTCTAGATATGAAAGGAGTTGCCCTGCTTGTGAAAGGCTCGGCGTGCTGTCTTTAACGGCAAGGTTTATTTCTTGAGGATTTTGATTTCAAGAGGACCCTGTCTGGCTTGAACAAGCCTCCCACGCGCAAGCGTCAGGAACGCTTGAGATGGAGACAACCCTTTGTCCTTGTGCCAGACCAAATGCATCTTAACCGTGAGATCGGGGCCGTGCCAGTGCAGCCGCACAAGCAAACTTTCTTTGCCGGACCGCTTACCTATACACAATGGGGGGCCCAACTGCTAGAAATAGCCGATTGAGCCCCCCTTTTATGGTCTGGTGTGTTTCAAGCATTTTCAGGATTGTCGGATGACGTTATCTCCATCGGTTGAAAAAGCAAGCTCTTTTTGAGCATCCAATTCTTCCAGCCTCTTCACGAGTGCTGCGCGAATGTCGTTGTAAGCGTCGCTGCCAAGCGGCATTCGCAGCGGACCGCCCCCTTGATCGACGCGCTGAAGGATGGCACGGGCCATTTTGTCTGGATCGCCAAGGACTAGCTGTTCTAGCATGCTCTCATCCATACCGGGGACTTCCCCCTTCATTATGCTCACCAATCTTCCGGATTCTTGATCTCGGTAGACGTCCATCGGTTCGCCGATACGGGCATTACGGGTAACAAAACCTGTGCGGATACCGCCTGGATTTACTATAGTGGTCTTTATGCCGAATGGCGCGATTTCTTTGGCTAGCGCTTCAAAAGCACCTTCAATGGCCCATTTGGATGCACTATACAATCCCATCCCGGGTGTAGCATAATGACCGGCCTTACTGGAGATTTGAACAATATGTCCGGCGCCCCGGCTGCGGAAGTAGGGAAGAAACGCTTTGGCCACACGAAGCGAGCCGAACACATTGGTCTGAAATTGATGCTCCAGTTGGTCGTCGCTCGCTTCCTCGATTGCGCCATAGAGTCCATATGCCGCATTATTCACTACAACGTCGATTGTACCCAATTCAGCAATGGCGCGCTCTGCGACTTCTTTGATCTGCGTAGCATTCGTCAAATCTAGATTCGCCTGCCACAGCAGGGATCCGTATTGGGTCTGAAGCTCCTCGAGCGCACCCGGTTTGCGTATAGTGGCAGCAACACGATCGCCTCTCTCCAATAAATGATGAACCATTTGTATAGCAAGCCCGCCCGCTGCTCCTGTAATAAACCAAGTTTTCATTCGAATCAGCCTCCTGTGATGGAATTCCACCTTATCATACAGACATGAAAGAACACTCAACCACAGCATGCTTATACTAGTAATAGCACTAACAGGCTTAATTTCCGGTTGCTGAAGGTACCGTGTAATTCATCTGTTATCCTGCTCCAGCAAACGGCAGAGTCGCTCTTCCGTATCCGTTTCAGCCATTGGCATGAAAATGCACCAATGCAGATTCGGATCATTGTCTATAACCGCGGCAGAGTGTATTTCGAAATTCATCCTCTGTCCGTCGGAAAGGAAATAAGCAGCCCGAGTTACCCGTTTCTGCTGTATTTCAAAGAGCTGCCAGAAGCGTGCAAAATCTTCACTCTCCTGGAGCAGTCGTTCAAAGCGCCTCATAAACGAAGGGTTTTCCTTATAGCGATCAAAGTTCGCGCGCATAAATGCCGTACTGTAGCGGGCAAGGTCTTCCCAATTCTCCAGTCTGCGCCGATAATCCGGGTTCAGAAAGATCAGATGAATGAGATTGCGCTCCTCTTCGGGAATACGGCCAAAGTCTGCAAGGACCAGCTCAGCAGAACGGTTCCACGCGGTGATTACACCCGTTTCTTCGTTTGAAATAAACGAAGGATAACGGAACTGATCTACCAGCTTTTGCAGAAAGAAACCGTCTACTGCCTTCTCGCTTCGGGACTTGCCTGCACTCGAGGTATCTGCATTTGCGAGATCGAATAAATGTTTAAGCTCATCGACGCTCAAATGCAAGGCTTTGCCAATGCTCATAAGAACTTCCTGTGACGGGTTTGTTTCTCGGCCTTGCTCCAGCCAGGTATAATACGTCACGCTGACATTGGCAAGAAAGGCGACTTCCTCTCTGCGGAGTCCGGGGGTCCGCCTGCGGCCGGGAAGTGGCGATATACCAGCGATGGACGGCTGAAGCCGTTCACGGCGGGATTTGAGAAATTGGCCGAGCGAAGACTGCGAATGTTGAGTCGTTGTCATGTGCGCTCCTTTCCTGAAGTCGTTTAAAGGTAAAACCATTTTGTTCACAGTTTAAACGATTGCATAGAAAGCTACCAGCGCCGCAGCACAGGATAAAGAGGGAAACACCGTCGAATGCAAGCCGTCATGCTTCCCCCCACGGTTCACAATGTCCATTTCCTTATGAGATGTGACGAGGATATTCCACTCAACAGACGATTGTCCTTTGTACCTTTCTAGCGTTTCCACATCCTGTGATCTATACACATCTATACCAACCCATCCCCCGCAAAGAATGCCGCAAAAACTAGCCATTACTTATGACACGGTTCGGCGTATCGCTTTATAAGCGAAAGCCGACGCTTGCCGGCCGCGCTTCCATAGTTTTACGCTTTTACCTCATACAAAGACGTATCGACGGCTTCCATGAATGGCGTCCATTCTCCCGTTGCAAATAGCACAAGCCGATGCATCGCACGCGTGCATGCCGTATAAAAGAGTTTACGCTCGCTTTCCCGACGATACGTTCGCGAGGAAGCATCGTAGATCAGAACGGCATCGAATTCAACGCCCTTCGCCAGATAGGCGGGCATAACCAGCGTTCCCTTCTCGAAGGTTGGCGTCTGTTTCGTAACAAGCCGCAGCGACGGGCAGCGCTGCGCGGTCAATAGGTCGTAAGCTTCGCCGCTTTCGGCGGCTGTTTTCGTAATGACGGCTATAGAAGCGAAGCCAGCCGCATGAAGAGCCGCGAGCTCCTCTGCCATTCGCGCCGCCAATTGCTCGCAACTATCCGCCTTCGTCAGGAGCGGCTTCATCCCGCTTCTGTCGAAGGACACAATCTCCTTGGCGTTCGGCAGCAGCGACTTCGTGAACTCCACAATCTCGCGGGTTGACCGATAGCTGCGCACAAGGCGAATCATGCTCGTGTCCGGCTCGCCGTAAAGCTGCATCAGCGGCGAATCCGCCCCATGCAGCTCCGTTGCCTGCGTGAAGATGGCCTGCCCGAAATCGCCGAGCACGGTCATTCGAGCTCGAGGAAACAGCTTTTTGAGAAATTCATATTGAAATATCGAATAATCCTGACCCTCATCGACGAAAATATACCGTACGTCCGCGTTCGTCCGAACACCCTCGACGAGCTCCTTTAAATACAGGTACGGTGTCGCATCCTCATAGAACAGTTCAAGCCGGCCAAGCTTCTCCTTCGTTAGCTCGCAGATGCCGGGCCAAAGCTCCGGAACCTTGGTCTCGTTCGTCATCGTCTCATAATCGTCCTTATCGCCGAATAACTGAACGTACAGTCCGACAATATCTATGAACAACATCCGCTTCACGCTTCGTCTAAGCGGTTTAAAGCATTCCTTCACAATCATGCGGCGCAGCAGCTCTTCCTCCCGCTCGGCATAATCAAAGTCGCCTTCGTCCCGCCGAGGCTTGTTTTGCAGTCTTTCGTTAATGACCTCATATCGTTCCGCGAAGTCAAAGACTCCTCTCTCTTTGTGCAGCTCGTTATGCACGGCGGCATACTGCTCCTTGTCCAGATAATTGAGCTCCTCCTGTACCCAGAGCGACTCCCGCTCCTTGCGCTCCAGCGCGGTCAGCTCCTTCAGCAGCCATTCTTGCAGCATGCCTACGCGATTGGCCAAGCGGATGGAAGGGTCATACCCGTAAAACTGCACTTCCATTTGCCTGGCAGTAATGAAATCCCGGTCCCGAAACCGAATACCGTTGAATCGCATGCCCCTCTCCCCCAGCCATCCCGCATAATTTCGGAGAGCTTGAAGGAACGCTCCGGACGCCTTATATTCGATTCCCTTCAATCGAGCCTCATACTCTCGCGCAGAATGCTCTGTCAGTACATATTCGATCTGATCGAACGGGTCCTCTGGACGCAATGCCGTTCCAAGCTCATATTCCAGATATTCCTGAAACGTCGTCTGCTGCATGTTTTCTTCGCCAAGCTCGGGAAGAACGGTGGAAACGTAGCTGTTAAACATCGGATTCGGCGAGAAAAGCACGATTTGGTCAGCCTTTAGCCGCTCCCGGTGCTTATACAGCAAGTAAGCCGCCCGTTGCAGAGCCGCAGAGGTTTTGCCGCTGCCGGCCGCCCCCTGCACGATGAGCATCCGGCTGCAGTCATCGCGGATAACGGTATTTTGCTCTTTCTGAATGGTGGCCACGATGGTCTTCATCTGAGAATCCGCACTCTTGCCCAGCACCTGCTGCAACAATTCGTCACCGATCGTTAAGCTCGTGTCGATCACGTTCTGAAGTCGGCTCTCGGCGATCTGGTACTGCCGTTTCAGCTCCATTGTCCCAGCGACGCGCCCGCCGGGCGTGTCATAAGAGGCTGCTCCGGGGGAATAGTCGTAGTACATGCTCGCAATAGGCGTACGCCAGTCATAGATCAGAAAATTCAAGCCGTCCGAATCGACGAAGGACGACACGCCAATATAAACTTGCTCCCTGAAGTCCGAACCATCCTCACGGAAATCGATGCGCCCGAAGTAGGGAGATTGCAACAGCCGGTTCATGCCTTTCCATTGCTGCGCACGAAGCCGGTAGCTGCGTTCCCTTTCCGACAACAACGCCTCTTGCTGCCTGATACTGTAGAAGGTCTCCTCGAAATCCTCGTCGGTGCTCGTGTTGACCGTTACTTCCTCCCAGAATCGTTTACGGATGTCACTCGCTTGATTCCGCAGTCCGGCCGCCTCCGGCTCCAATTCGGCGATCCGTTCTTGCAGCTTTTGCGTTACCCGATTCAGCCGCTCCTGCTCTTGTCTCCAATCCTTCTCGTGAATCATTTCCCGAACACGCTCCTCCCGTTGAACTAAAAATAGTACGTTTGACAAAGCGCGGTACCATGTGGTACGATTAAAGAGAAGATAAGATCAAGATGGGATTACTATGTCTTTCAAAAATATGCTAGTGGTTTTTTAATGATACCACAGTGTTTCTTTGTGCGCAATTTTTATAAAGTTATGAACCCGTCAATTATGCCGGGTTTTTTATTTTGCACGCATTCGGCATGAATAAAGGGCACCCGACCGGGTGCCCTTATTGTTGCGCTTGCGCGACTGCAAAGCGGCTGCAAATACCGTAATGATCAAAGCCCTTTCGATGAACTATCGTACCCGATAGTTTAAAGGTTGGTAGGGTTCCCATAGCATTTTGAAGAAATGCTCTTAAGCATGCGATAACATAGGGGCACAAAATGCGAAGTTTAAGTTCAAATCATTCTTCGACTTAATGAATAATAAGTCACTTTGAGTCTATGGAAGGAAACAAAATATCGAGGTTATAGGAGAAAATGAGCACAAAAAATACAGTACCATAAAGGTAACTGCACGGATGGCTAATAACGCTCCATACATTGCATCCTTGTAATGGATTAAATGAACAAACTACTCCCTTGGATAAAAAGCAGCCAAAAGAAAGATTGTCTCATAATAAGCATCCATTACAAAGTTGTTGGCATAGAGTGAATCCCCTTTCATTGCTCTCCTGAAGTAAAAGTAGCAACTGACTATAATTATGTCAAGAAAGATTTTGACCCTTTGTTTGAATTATCATTTTTACTATTTTAAACTCACCGTAATTCTACTCTTCCCTTTACCACTATTTGCGATACAGTTCCCCGCGCCGTTTGTAACGATAGGTTTCCCTAAACTCTCCCGGCGGCAGTCCGGTCCATTTCTTAAAAGCGCTCTGGAAAGCACTCGGCTCCGAGAACTGAAGCAAATAGGCGATTTCGCCAATTGCGAGCTGCGTTCTCTTCAGGTAGTGAACGGCAATTTCCTTTCGTGCCTTGTTGAACAAGCTGTTGTACGTCGTTTCCTCTTGCCTCAATTTGACTTGCAACATTCGAACGCTGACATTGAAATTTTGCGCGGCTTCCTTAACATCCGGGAACCTGGAGGGCATGCATCCCGCAATCCATTTGTACACCTGATCCGCAAAGGAACGGCCATACAACAACTGCTTTCTCGTTTCTTCCGCATATGCCTCAAACGTGCTTAACAACTCCTGATTCGAAAAGAGGATGGGATACTGCATAACCTCGCTTTCGAAACTCAGGAGATGACTTTCGCCGCCGAATTCGGGACGAATACCGAAGATGCTCAGGTATGCGCTACGCTCTTCTTCCGGTGCTTCATGCGCCAGTTGCAGCTTGCCAAGGGCAATGTTGCGACAGCCCAGTTTAAGAAGAATGGTATACAAGGAGCTAATCACACCATCAACCGCTTGTCTGGATGTTCGCCTCGCAGGATCGCGAACTTTAAATGCAATGGTCGTCTCTCTATGATTCGTCTCCGGCTCCACATCGATTCCGCTGCACAGAATAATATTATAGGTTCGATAAGCGGCCAGCGCTTCCCCGATCGTGTTGCAATTCAGGAGTACATAACCAAGAATGCCGAGATTGGACAACTCGATTGATTGTCCTAAATGCAGACCAAAGCAACTGTCATTTGTAAAAGCCGCAGCAGCATCCAGCAGTCGGTCGAATTCCTCTTCCGGGATTCGAGCCTCCACTTCTTGAAGGATACTCGTATCGAATGAAGCAAATCGGCAGAACGATTCCGAATCATAGCCTTGCCTTACCAAGAAACTCAGAATCGGGGAAATCAGCGCGACAGATAAGCCATGTCCCATATCCGTACTCCTTCTTTTCGCCGCAGAATAACTTTATTGCGTTCTTCATCATAGGACTCAGATGCTTTCACGCCTATGATGATTATAACAAAATAAATATTGTAAGGAGTTCACAATGATGAGCCGTTACGAAATGCGAATGGCGGGGATCCTGCTTTTGCTCATGCCGCTGCTTATTGTCATCTCATGGTCGGGACTTATTAGCCGTTTCGATTACCCCGACATTTTAAGGGAGCCCACCTCCGTTATCCTGCAACAATATGCCGAAGGCGGGTTCACGTTAAAGCTTTATTGGGCAGGAATGGTCTTATCGAGCTTGCTTATCATTCCGATTGTACTCTCGCTTTACCGCCTTACAAACCAGACTAATCGAGGCTTAAGCCTAACTGCGGTCGGTATTGGCCTTACCAGCGCTGTTTTCCATGTGCTTGGTTTTTCGAGGTGGTTGTTCGCTGTTGATTATTTAGCTACTCAATATGTCGGAACGGGTCATCTGACAGCAGACCAACAATGGGCGATTGAGACTAGCTTTAATATGCTTCATATGTATCTGGGTGTAACCATCGGAGAAACACTTGGCTTTCTAACCATGGGAATATGGGCGATCCTAACAGCCGTTGCATTATACCGTTCCCGCTACATCAATGCGGCGGTAGCCGTTCTTTCCATAGGTTGTGGAATTGGCATTCTGGCAGGTATTCTGGAATGGGCTGGGTGGTCCTATGCCGTAGAGATCAATGCGATTGCTTACCAATTATGGATTCTGATCATTGCATATTTGGGGGTTACCTTCATTGTGAGAAAAAGCTGGAGGTTGCCCGTCGCGGGTCAAGAACAGCTTCGATAGATTGTGAGAATTTCATGTCAAGGCACATTAAGAGCATGACGAGAAACTTGCCATCTCTTATGGTTCGGTCTACGTATCATCTCAAGGGCGAAATTCCCTGCGCCGTGGCGGCCTGAATTTCGCCGTCACTTATGGTACGGTTCTCCGTATCACTTTAGCGGCGGAGCTTAAGAATACCTGCCCTCTCTATGGCAAAACTAAATCCCCTTGCCCGCGAATTCGCGAGCAAGGGGATGCTTGTCGTTATTGCAAGCTGCGGAGCATCTGCCTTGGCGAATCGTTCCTCATAGGAGGAGAGAACCCTATATCCGCCTATGCGATTCTCGTAATTGTAAGATGCGCGGAAACGGACCTTGTTCCTCCGGCGACGGGAGTAATGGTTAAGGCAGTGGAATTGCCGGCAGGATTTCGTATTGTGAGAATGGAATTGATGACGGACGTTTGTACAAGAGCGATGCCTACAATCTGAGAAGTACCCGTCGCCCGCCCGACTACCGTATAAGGCAGATCGGCGCCATTGAGCGTTATAATCAGTTGGCCCGGCTCGGTCACGCTCACCTGAAACAGGACCTGATAGGCGCCAATTTCGGCCAAGTTAAATGAACCGGAACTAACCCGCGTAATCGCAGCTCCGTTGATAGGCCCATTTTGCGGAAAACTAACGTCTGTGCCGGGAGCAACGGTTGCCGCATTGTCCGGAGGCATTAACGCAAAAAAATCCGCAAAGCCTAACACGCCTCCCGCCGGCCCCGGCGCTCCTGTGGCCCCCGTGGCCCCCGTGGCCCCCGTAGCTCCCGCAGCCCCTGCGGGGCCTGTCGGTCCCGTTGCACCTGCTAGTCCGGCCGCGCCAAGCGCCCCTGCAAGCCCAGCCAGCCCGGCCGGTCCCGCTGCGCCGATCGCTCCAGCAAGTCCTGCTAATCCAGTCGGACCAAGCGCTCCCGCAACTCCCGCAGGTCCTGCCGCCCCGATGGCCCCCGCAAGCGCTTGAAGCAATTGCTGCGGCCCTGCTATTCCTGATGGTCCTTGAGGGCCTTGAGGCCCTTCAGGCCCGGGGGGTCCTTGAGGCCCGGGGGGGCCGGGGGGTCCATTGCGCTTTCCCATAGTCTCATCTCCCTATTCTGTAGGTCACTTATCTTATTCTTAATCCCAAAAAGTTAAATATAGCAAATGCCCAAGTCACTTAAAAAGGGCGAATAGAGCAGTATATTCGCTGAATTTTTTTTCAGCTATGTTTTTGTCCCATTCCTCCCGTCCACGCCTGCATTAGATGATAGAAGAGCTATTAGCTGGGAGGTGATAAAACTGGTTAATCGTCCGTTAGTCGGTATTATGGTCGGTAAAAAGCAGGGCAGGAAAGGGGTTTTGAAGCTTTATCGACGCAATCGCAACCTAAGCCTGAGACTTTACGCTTTTACGCCGGCGGATATTCTGTGGAGGAAAAAACGTATTATTGGGCTTAGCCTGAAAAAGGGGGTATGGAAGCGACGCTCGTTCCCTTTGCCTCACGCTGTCTATAACCGGTGTTATAACCAGAATAGAATAACCGTTCAACGCCTAGAGAAGGCAATTGGCAAGAACAAATGCTTCAACAATATTAATTCTTTTAACAAATGGGAGCTCTATAACCTATTCAAGCAGTCAAGCCTCGGGTGCTATGTACCGGACACCTTTCTTTATCGCGAAGCGAAGATATCGGAACTGTTAGAGAAATATAAACAGGTATACATTAAGCCTCCTTACGGCCATCAAGGGAAGTCCGTCTATCGGGTTGAATTAGCGGATAATGGGGATACTCACATCTCTTTGCATAGCGTGGCTCCCAGATATATTTGCAGAAGAAACGAAGATATTCAGGGAAGATTGGATAAACTTCTCGGACGGCAGAACTATATGGTTCAGCAAGGGATTCAGGTGAGTCAGCTTAATCGTCGATATTTTGATATCCGGGCTCTTGTACAAAAAGGTATGCGGGGTGAATGGACTGTCTCCGCCCTAATAGCTAGAGTGGCATATGAGGGTTACTTCAACACGAGTATGTGCGACAACGTCCGCGATGCGGCGGATATTCTCCTGCAAGTCCTTTCACCGGAAAAAACGAATGAAATTCTTCTTTCCTTATTCGAGGTAAGCGTCAAAGCCGCAGCGGCGGCAGAAGCTCATATAGGCTTATTAGGAGAATTGAGCGTCGATTTTGCATTAGATGAACAAAGTAAGCTATGGATTATTGAACTTAACGGAAAGCCCCAAAAAAATATATATGACGACCTTCGGGAGATTAAACGCATCGTCTATAGCAGGCCGTTGGAATATGCGTATTATCTCTCTCAATCTTGAAAGAATACGTTTTGCGGGGGGATTACGGCGACATTCAATACGGGCGAGATGATCCATCGTTATATGGACCATTTCGCCCTTCGTTGAGCGTTTCGCTTTACATGCCATGAATTAGATTGCCCTTGCAATTTTGAAACCGGCGAGCAGCTTGCCCTTGAACGCCAGCCATCACCATTTATTTTGCTGCGTTTTCGTAGACTTCATCCGAGACGGGCTCCAACCATTCCGGCGTACCGGCCGTGATGGCAATGTGTTCAAACCAACTGTCTTTGGCGGCACCATGCCAATGCTTTACACCGTCATGAGTAACAATAATATCGCCGGCTTTGAGGAATTGAGCCGGCTTCCCTTCTTCCTGGTACCAGCCTTCGCCGCCCGTTACTAACAAAAGCTGAAATCCATTGCGATGGATATGCCAATTGTTTCGGCATCCCGGTTCAAAGGTCACATTCCCGACGCCAACATTCACTTTAGGGTCCGCAACCAATGTTTTGAGATAGCTTTGACCCACAAAATATTGCGCATATGCTTCATTTTTGTCACCCACGGGGAAGATAATTCCGTTTTTTACCGCTTCATGTCTGGCCATTGCGACTTCCTCCCATATTGTTAACGATTTCTTTAAAGTACCTTTGAAAATCAAATTTATACCGTCATCTCGTATCTCGCCTGAACAGTATAAACCCCGGTTATCAGACACTGGGCCATCCTTTCGCGGATGGCCCTTGCTGTGATTCGCTTTTATTCAGGTCTAATCAATACTTTGAGCGCTTCACGCTTGTCCATGGCACGATAACCCTCTGGAACTCCGTCCAGATCAATGGTTACATCAAATACACGACCGGGCTCAATGGTGCCGTTAAGGATGTCGGGCAATAATTCTTCCATGTATGCACGCGTTGGCGCCGGCCCTCCCGTCAGCGTTATATTACGTCCGAAAAGACTAGCAAAGCCGACGGGGGCGTCGTCATACTGAGGCACACCGACACGGCTTATGACCCCGCCGGCCCGCACCACTCCAAGGCTCATCTCATAAGCGGGCAGCAGTCCGACGCATTCCAGAACGACGTGTGTTCCTTCCCCGTTCGTCAACTCCCGAACCTTCGCAATTCCTTCTTCTCCGCGCTCAGGAACAACATCTGTGGCGCCAAATTCAATACCCAGATCTGTCCGTTCCTTGTGACGACCCATGAGAATGATTGTCTTGGCACCGAGCTTCTTCGCTGACAGGACGGCAAGAAGGCCAACGGCTCCATCGCCAATAACTGTTACCGTCGTATTCTCATTCACGCCTCCCTTCACCGCCGCGTGGTAGCCAGTGCCGTATACATCCGACAATGTCAAAAGAGAAGGCAGCAGCGGCGAGTTCTCGTCTATTTCGTCAGGCAGCTTGAACATGCTTCCTTGTGCTTGAGGTACTCTAACAAACTCCGCCTGACAACCGGTCATAAATCCGCCGTGTACGCATGACGTCATCAATCCCTCTTGGCAAAATGGACAGGTGTTGTCGCCATAAGCAAAAGGAACGATAACCAAATCACCTCTTTGGAAGCCGGTAACGTCCGAACCCATTTCTTCAATTCTTCCGATCATTTCATGCCCCATCGCTTCGCCGTGCTCATGGGCATGCATGCTGTGATAAGGATGCAGGTCGCTTCCGCAGATGCAGGCGGCAACCACTTTCAAAATGGCATCCGTCGGTTTTTGCAATTTCGGGACGGGTACTTCTTCTACGCGAACATCGCCGGCAGCGTACATAATATTTGCTTTCATTCCAATTAACCACCATTCTTAAAGAAACTCGTAAACCGAGGAAGCTCCCCTCGGTTATCGTTCTCGGTGAAAGATGTATGCTTGTCTAAGCAACTAAGCCAATTCCTAATTCTTCTATTACAGAGAAGATGCTTCTCTCTACTTCTCGCCACCAAATCGAATATTCGCTCTCCACTGCCGCCAGCGGTTCAACGGAGTGCGCACGGCGGATGGTTTCAGCACTTGCCTCCGATAACCCCCAATGCAGGATTTTGCCGTCTTTTTTTAGCTGCTGCATAGTCAACGCGACTTCTTCAATTGGAACCTTTGGGTCTACGCGATGGATGTAGTATAAATCGATATAATCCGTTCTCAATCTCGTTAAAGACCCTTCGACCGAACTGATTATGGACTCTGGCCGGCGCTGTCAAGCTCATTGGTTAAACCCGTGATCTTAAAGCCGCCTTTTGTCGCAATCTGCACCTTGCTTCGATGGGCTGCAAGCGCCTCGCCAACAAGCTCTTCATTTGTGTAAGGCCCATAAACTTCTGCCGTATCATACATGGTAATGCCAGCATCGATAGCGGAGTGCACTACCCGAATCATTTCGTTACGGTCTTTTGCCGGACCCCGATGGTAGTTTAACCCCATACATCCAAATCCAATTGTTGAGGTTTCCAAACCGTTGTTCCCCAATATTCTTTTTTTCATAGCCCTTCCCTTTCTATAACTGAATTTGCAGTTCAAGGCTTCTATCTTCCGTGAAAATATTATGCTCAAAACATAAAATTCCTCATTCAAAAATTGTTCCAGAAATTTCCGATAAACAAAATGAGTCGTTTAATCAACTTGTGTCTATTATTATAGAAGCATGCAGACTGAATTCAATGATTAAAAACATCCGATTTGTTAAGTTAACAACAGATCATCGAATTCTGTTTATTATTTTATATAAATAAGGCGTCGATGCTTCTAATCAAAGAGCTCTGGCGTCGATGCTTGAACAGGTTCGCCGAACCGCACCAGCACGTGCCACATGTATTTTAATTCCTGAAGCACCCCATCGACATTTCCTCTATCACTCCAAAGATCCGGATTGCATTTCAAATCATTGACCGCAGCCCCGACTGCTCTAACGTCAATCAGATTGTCGATGGCTATACGTTTGGCGAGTGACGGCATGGCTGACCCTCTAAAATCCGGTGGTACTTTATCGGCCTGGATAGCAAATCCCTTATGCCAATGAAGCTCTATCGAATATTTTAAGCATAGCTTCTCAAAAGTTCTCTCTATGTCAGTTCCTTGAAACGAAGGATCGGCCACCAGTATTTCCACGTCCTCTTGCAGAAAAACATCACCGTGAATTTGGGCCTCAATGAAGTGATTAAGATTTCGACCAGGCATCTGTTTTATACGTTCGTCGATAGGCAGATTTAATCGGAACGAAAGCCAATCGACCACTTTTCGGGGCGACAGATCCTTTTCTCCAAGAGCATATTCTCGGAAGAATGCATCTTTGAGAACAGCGGCTACAATGTCATCGAATTCTTCATAGGTTCCTTGTTCTAGAGGATCATCCTGAGAACCGCCGTAAGTATAGGTGCAACGATAGGATGCCTGTGGAGCAAGAAGGAAATAGCACGAACCAAATCTCGGAGACGGACCATCAGAATGCAACATTAAATCCAACGCGCCGTATTTGGGCCTTTCACTGTTGGCGATGCCCTCCAACTGATAAGCGCCTCCAAACAACTTCATCTCCCAGAGATCCCGAGCGCCTCCCGGGTAGGCGGACACGCTGCCATTAGAAATCTGCGTCTCAAACTGACTCTTATATGTCCCTTGCTCAAGTAATGCTTGTGCCACGCTTTTCTTGTCCGCAAGCGGACGATCAGGATGGAAATGTAACGCTACTCTGGCATGCGAGCGAAGCTTCGAGACAGCATCTTCAAAACTACTCAAAGGGATATTCGACAAATGGAGAATGTCTCGGATTGATGCCTGCGCGGCTACTCTTCTCGAAGCAGCATACTGCCTGACATGCTGAATGGCCCTATTTTGCGACATCGTAAGTCGACTGTTATTTGACATCTACAGCACCCGCCTTAAACTTCAGTTTGTTATTCCATTCCCCTGCCCGCTAAAACCGGTTCAAGCAATTTGTTAGACATATATCATATTCGCGACCTAGGTCTAAGCCCCCTGTTTAAGGGGTCTTAGACCTAGGCAGGAGGGGGTATCCAAAGTTAATTTGTTGACATGTGCACACGGATGCATATAATGAAAGCAGGCGGTGAGATTATGGGACGTAATCACGATCCAAATAAATGCAAAAAATTAATTAAAGACAATATTGATATTGAATTTTTTAGAGCAATTTTCGATCCCGTCCGAAGCGAGCTGTTGATATTCCTTTCCGTTTATGGGGAAATGACGATTGGCGAAATAGCAGAGCATTTTCCTCAGAATCGTTCCGTCATTTCTCGTCACTTGGATTTTATGAACCGATTTCATATCGTGAAGAGAAGAAAAGAAGGTCGGGAAATTTACTACCAAGCAAATAAAGAATTTATTGTCGATACTTTTGAAGAGACTGCGAACAATATGAAAGCACTCATGAATTTGCAATAGCGGGGTGCTTTTCATTTTATTGAATACATGCATTTGTGTGCACACAAACATGAAAGGGGTTTTTATTTTGGAGTATTCGATTAGAAAATGGTGGGTGTTAGTCACAGTTAGTTTGGCTGTATTTATGGCCATGCTGGATATTACGATTGTGAATGTGGCATTACCCGCGATTCAAAGAGATTTTTCATCCAGCTTTTCAAATCTACAATGGGTATTGAATGCTTATACTTTAGTGTATGCCGCGATTTTATTGCCAGTCTCGAAATTAGGAGATATCGTCGGACGAAAAAAAGTTTTTCTATTCGGATTGGGAATCTTTATAATAGGTTCCCTTGCAAGTGGTCTAGCAGGTAGTGATCTCTTGCTGAACCTATTCCGAGGTCTCCAAGGAATCGGCGGAGCGGCGATGATGTCTTTATCTTTAACGATTGTTACAGCTTCATTTCCTGAAAAACAGAGAGGACTTGCATTAGGTATTTGGAGCAGTGTGGTGGGGCTTGCTATTTCGGGCGGTCCACTTATTGGCGGCGCCTTAGTTGATAGCTTGGGCTGGAGATCAATCTTCCTGATTAATATCCCTTTTGGTATTCTGGCCATCCTCTTAGGGATCTTCTTCATTCAGGAAAGCAAAAGAAATCGTAATGAAAGCATTGATTTTTTAGGGTTTGTTTTAAGCACTGCATCCATCTTTACGATGGTGTTAGCCTTAATTCAAAAAGAAATGCATAACAACTATTTGTGGACGGATTGGCACATTCTCAGCCTATTAGGTTTTTCGGTAATTTTATTCATTGCTTTTGTTATCACTGAAAGAGTTGTCAAGAACCCCATGATCGAATTATCCATTTTTAAAAATGGGGCATTTAACGGCGCCAACATTGCAGCGTTTGTTTTAGGAGCCGGTTTGTATGGCGGATTCACCTACCTCACCATCCTGATGCAAAATTATATGGGCTACTCTGCGTTTGAAACGGGAGTTAAAATGCTGCTAATCAGTGGATTCACGATTCTACTGGGTCCATTGGCTGGGATTATTTCCGGAAAAATCGGCAATCGTTGGCTAATCAGCGGTGCACTATTTATTGGGGCGATCGGAATCCTTATGATTCGTCATATGATCAAAGTCCCTTTTGAATGGAGCTATTTATTGCCTGGGTTTATTCTATTAGGAATTAGTAATGCTTTGGTAAACCCGCCAATAGCTAATGCCGCAATGAGTTCCGTCGATAAAAAACAGGTTGGTATGGCTTCCGGTATTTTAAACGTATTCCGGCAAGTCGGCATTTCATTCGGCGTGGTAATACTAGGAATCAAGTTGACGGACGGCTATACCCGTTCGTTAGATAAACATATTATAGAGATTCAAAATATGGATTCGGAATTTAAAAATCAATTGCTGGACGTTTTTCATAAAACAGGCGCTTTTGCCGGCTCGCAAATCTTTGAAAGTAAGCAAGCCGAAGCATTCAAACAACTGCCGGCTTTTGAAGACATTAAAAATATTGCTTTTAACGCATTCAACGCCGGCATAAAAGATGTGGATTTAGTCGTTGCTATCTTTTTGCTTATTGGATCATTGGCAAGTGCCTTATTCATTCGCAAGAGAAGGTAAGAATTTTATATGCTGTTTGTCGACCAAGAGCCCCCGCTCCCGTCGCGCTCTCGGTCGAACGACGGCATGCGGCATCGGACATGCATGCTATCTTGGATTAAGCACGCTCTCCTCCAGCACGGCGAATTTGTCCCCGTACTGCTTAATAATATGCTTCTCTCCCCATGTGCACAGCGCATCCAGAATGGACCCCAGGCTGTGGCCATATTCGCTCAGCTCGTATTCCACCTTCGGTGGCACCTGATTATAGCTGATCCGGTTGACAATCCCGTCCTGCTCCAGCTCGCGAAGCTGCTGGGTCAGCATTTTTTGCGTAATGCCCGGCATAAGCCGCTTCAAATCGCTTGTCCGTTTCTTGCCGTGCGTCAGATGGCATAAAATAACGCATTTCCACTTGCCGCCGATGACCTCCAGCGTCGCCTCAACGGAAATATTATATTTTTTTCCCGCCATAGCGGTCTCTCCTCTCCCCTTGCTTATAGGTACTTTCAAGTACCTATATTACTTTCGGGTAACTATATAACCTTAGAGTATCTATATTACATGAAAGTGCGTACTGTTTATTTGCAACCGATGCATTCATAATAGCACTTACCGACCGGTCGGCACCATCTCAACCGAATAGAAGGTGTTCTTGTGAATCCAAGACAAGCAAATCTGGCGCTGCTCATGCTGGCTTTAAGCGCCTTTGCCATTGGAACGACCGAGTTTATCAGCGTCGGGCTGCTGCCCTTGATCGCCGATGACCTGCATATATCCGTCGCGACATCGGGCTTGACGGTCACCCTGTACGCGCTTGGCGTAACGTTCGGAGCGCCCGTCCTGACGTCGCTGACCGCCCGCGTGCCGCGCAAAACGCTGCTGATGGCCGTCATGCTAACATTCATCGTCGGCAACGGACTCGCTGCCGCCGCTTCCGGCATTGGCGTCCTGCTGACGGCGCGCGTCATCTCGGCTTTCGCGCACGGCGTATTTATGTCGATCGGCTCGACGATCGCCGCCGATCTTGTGCCTGCCAACCGCAGAGCAAGCGCGATTTCGCTTATGTTCTCCGGGCTGACCGTCGCGACCGTGACCGGCGTGCCGATCGGCACTTATATGGGGCAGCAATGGGGCTGGCGCATAGCGTTCGTCGCGATTGTCGTTATCGGCGTTATTTCGCTGCTGGCGCACTGGACGCTGATCCCTTCGAATTTGCAGCGCGGACAAGCAGCCCCCGCCCGGCTTGGCGAGCAATTCAAGCTCGTCGCTCGCGGACGATTGCCGCTCGCCTTCGCGGTGACGGCGCTCGGCTATGGCGGAACATTCGTCGTCTTTACTTATTTGTCCCCGCTGCTGCAAGACGTATCCGGGTTCAAGGAAGGAACGACGGCGGCGATTCTGCTGCTGTACGGCGTGGCAATCGCGATCGGCAACATGATTGGCGGCAGGGCGGCCAACCGCCGTCCCGTACACGCGCTGTTCTATATGTTCATCCTGCAAGCGATCGTACTGCTGCTGTTCAGCTTCACCGCCCCGTACCAAGCGCTCGCGCTGGTTACGGTGTTCATGCTCGGGCTGCTGGCCTTCATGAGCGTCCCGGGCTTGCAGGTGTATGTTGTCATTCTGGCGGAGCGGTATGCGCCGCAAGCGAAAGATTTTGCGTCAGCCGTCAACATCGCCGCATTCAATGCGGGTATCGCGATCGGCGCCTATACGGGCGGCATCGTCGCGGAGCGTCTCGGGCTTATCCACACCGCATGGGTAGGCGCAGTCATGGTGCTCGGCGCGGTTATTCTTACCGCATGGATGCGCGAGCTGGAGACGAGGGACAGTCGGTCGACTGGCGAACCGCACCCGGTAAAGGTACAATAAGTTAAGCATTTTGAACCGCCCTGGCATTTACGATTCACAATATGAGACTGGAGGAACAATCGTTATGACTTTAAATTTACAATCCGTTACAACTCTCCATAATGGCGTTGCCATGCCTTGGCTCGGACTTGGCGTATTCCAGGTGGCCGAAGGCGAATCGGTTGTCGAATCCGTGAAATCGGCGATTCGCTTCGGCTACCGCAGCATCGACACGGCGGCGATTTACGGCAATGAGCGCGGCGTCGGCCAAGGCATCCGCGAGGCGCTGGCCGAGACGGGCTTAAGCCGCTCCGACCTGTTCGTCACGTCGAAAGTGTGGAATTCGGACCTCGGCTATGAGTCGACGCTCGCCGCATTCGACGTGACGATGGAGAAGCTCGGCCTCGAATATTTGGACCTGTATTTGATTCACTGGCCGGTCAAAGGCAAGTACAAAGACGCTTGGCGCGCGCTGGAGACGCTGTACAAGCAGGGCCGCGTCCGCGCGATTGGCGTCAGCAACTTCCACGTTCACCATCTGAAGGACTTGCTCGCCGATGCCGAAATCAAGCCGATGGTCGACCAGGTCGAGTACCATCCGCATCTGGCTCAGCCGGAGCTACACGCGTTCTGCCGGGCGAACGGCATTCAGCTTGAGGCGTGGTCGCCGCTTAAACAGGGCAAGCTGCTGGACGAGCCGACGATTGTGAAGCTGGCGGAGAAATACGGCAGGTCGGTCGCTCAGATTATTTTGCGCTGGGACTTGCAGAATGAAGTCGTCACGATTCCGAAATCGGTCAAAGACCATCGGATCGCCGAGAACGGCTCCGTCTTCGACTTCGAGCTGTCGGCGGAGGATATGGCGCTGCTGGACGGTCTGAACCGCGACGAGCGCGTCGGCCCGGACCCGGACAATTTTAACTTCTAATCGAAGCAGGCCTAACAGGAAAGAGGCTGCATCCGAAGGCGAAAGCCTTGGGCGTGCAGCCTCTTTCTTTCTGTATTATGCTCGACTCTAACGAATCCCAGCAACCCTTTTTCAAGAAAAAGACACTTCTCCGAACGTAACGAACCGAGCAACCGTTATTACGTCATTCGGTGACCCATATAAGCCGATCTTGCGCCAATAGCGCTTGCCGAATTCGTTACAATAATAAAAGACGTTATTGGCGACCAATAACGTCTTTCCGGTTCGTTAGTCCGCGATTCTCTGTCCGTTCGTTGTTAGCTCGCTCGCCATTGTCAGTCCGTCTGCCTCTGCCCATTGCAGTTAGACCGTACGCCTCTGTCCGTTCGCCGGCCCGCACGACCTTGCACGGTTCGTCAGCCCGACCGCCATTGCCGCCGCTGTTATCATTAAGCCCGTTAAGCGGCGTTCAACGACAAGGAAGTCCGCTCTTACTTGCGACTCGGGCTTACGCTTCCTTAACCGCCCGAATCTGCTTGCTGCGGAGCTGTCCGCAAGCCGCGTCGATGTCGACGCCGTGCTCCAGGCGGACGCTGACGCTGACATCCCGCTTCTTCAGCGCGTCGTAGAACGCCCGGATCGCCTCCTGCGTGCTGCGCTGATACTGGCTATGCTCATCGACCGGGTTATACGGAATCAGGTTCACGTTCACCAGATCGCGTCGATCGTCGACAAGCTCGGCCAGCTCCAGCGCGTGCTCGACCCGGTCGTTCATATCCTTGAGCAAAATATATTCGAACGTAATGCGCCGCTTTGTCTTCCCCAAATAATAATCGATCGCATCCATCAGCTTCGCAATTGGAATCGCCTTGTTGATCTTCATGATGCGCGTGCGCAGCTCATCGTTCGGCGCATGGAGAGAAACGGCCAGATTCGTGTTCAGGTCGGAATCGGCGAACTCGCGGATTTTGCCGGCGAGGCCGCTTGTCGATACCGTAATATGGCGAGGCCCGATCGCCAGCCCCTTGTGATCCTTCACCGTGTTGATGAAATCGGACATATTCTTGTAATTGTCGAACGGCTCTCCGATACCCATCACGACGATATGGCTCACCCGCTCGCCTTGTCCGGCTGCGTCGAGATGGAGCTGCACCTTCATAATTTGCTCGGTGATCTCTCCGCTCGACAGGTCGCGGCTCTTCGCCAGCAGCCCGCTTGCGCAGAAGCTGCAGCCGATGTTGCAGCCGACCTGCGTCGTTACGCATACGGACAGCCCGAACTTATGCCGCATCAGCACCGTCTCGATCAGATTGCCGTCCGACAGCCGGAACAGAAACTTGATCGTGCCGTCTGCCGACACTTGCTTCGTATGCTCGGTCAGCGTCTGGATATCCCAATGCTCCTCCAGCAGAGCGATACAGGTCGGATGCACATCGGTCATCGCCGCGAACTCGGTCGCCCGCTTCCGATACAGCCATTCCCACACTTGCGTCGCCCGGAACTTCTTATGTCCACGTTCTTGCAGCCAAGCTGCCAACTGGTCGAACGTAAATTGATAAATCGATGGTCGGTTCATGCGTTACCCTCTCTTCGAAACGATTGGTTCTGTAGCCTATTGTCCCAGAACTGACCGAGGAACACAAGAGTGTAACCCTTGTATGCCCGGTGGCTCCCGCACCTAGACATAGATAAACCCTTCGGCCCGTCCTGTTGGACTTGCCGAAGGGCTTGAATGGGATAATAGCCGAGCCGAAAGAAGGATCGCCGCACGGCGATTAATGCCCTTCCGCCGCGTCGACATGCTTCAGATGATGGCGGTTGAACCATAAGAACAGCACCGACAGCAAGACGCAGACGCCGCCGACCGTGAACGGCATATGCGGGTTATACCATTCGGACAGCTTGCCTGCCAGGTAAGGCGCGATAGCGCCGCCGATAAAGCGCAGGAAGCTGTAAGCGGCCGAGGCCGTCGAGCGCTCGATCGTCGAAGCGTGCATGACGCCCGTCGTAATAAGCGTATTGTTGTTGCCAAGGAATGCGCCGGACAGAATAACCATCGAGACGACGACCTCTTTCTCGTACGTCCAGTTCGCAATGACGAACAGCGTCGCCGCGAACAGCAGCAATTGCACGCACATGGCCGGAACGGTGCCCTGCCATTTCTGCAGCTTAGGCGCCACGAAGACGGACGTAAACGCCAGCAGCAGTCCCCAGCCGAGGAAAACGTAGCCGAGCTGATGCTCGTTGAAGTGGTGGATATGGCCCAGCACCAGCGCCGCGTAGACAAGCAGCGTGAAGAAGCCGAAGTTGTATAGGAACGCCGCGATGCCGAACGTGCGAAGCGCACGGTTTTTCAACGCGCGGAACGGATCGAGCAGCGACGTCTTGCGCTTCGGAGCGGCAGATGCGCCCAGCCGCTTCGGCGAAGGCATCAGCGTCATCAGCAGGAAGAATGCGATGACCATCAAGCCCGCTACGCCGAAGAACGGCCCGCGCCACGAGATCGAGCCGAGCTCGCCGCCAAGCAGCGGGCCGACCGAGATGCCGAGGCCGACGGCGACCTCGAACAGAATGATCGAGCGGGCGACGCCCGCCTTGGACATGGAGACGACGGCGGTCAGCGCGGTTGCGACGAACATCGCGTTGCCTAACCCCCAGCCGCCCCTCAGCAGGACCAATGCCAATACGCCATTAGACAATCCGCCCATGAGAGAGAAGAAGGCAATGAAGACGACCCCGGTAACCAGCGTCCACTTAATCCCGATGCGGGATGAAAGTGCGCCCGTAATGAGCATGGCGATCGCCATGACCGCATTGTAGCTCGTGAACAGAAGCGTGACGTCCGAATCGGACGCGTTAAATTTTTGCGCAATGGACGGCAGGATCGGGTCGACGAGACCCAAGCCCATGAAAGCGATAATGCAGGCGAATATAACGGCCCATACCGCTATCGGCTGGCTGAACATGCTGACCTTCTGTTGCTCGTTGGATTGCATACTTTGTTCAGACTCCTTCTGTAAAATATATAATTATTCCTTCTGCGGGGCGTTCCCGATAGCATCGCGGATACGCTTATGAAGCAGATCGATTTCCTTGCGGAATTGCGTCATTTTCTCCAGCTTCTGATCGATCAGCCGCAGTTGGGTCGCCACGTTTCTCTCCAGCTCGACCAGTTGACGGCGCTTCTCCTCGGCATCGATCGAATTGCGATACATCTGGGACTGACTCGAAAGCTCCTCGCGAATCGCTACGAACTCCAATATTTCTTGCAGCGAGAACCCGAGCACGTCGCGCGCATTGACGATTTGACCGAGCCGATCGATATGCTCCTGCGTGTACAGCCGCATACCGCCGTCGGTTCGTTCCGGAGGAGGCAGCAATCCCAGCTCCTCGTAATAACGAATCGTTCGCTTCGTCAAGCCGCTCGACTTGGACACTTCATCAATCTTATATTTCTTCATGCGATCATACCCCCATCGCCGTTCGCAACAACGACATGTCATATATTAGCTCATTTCGAACGTTTACGTCAACGTTAACTTTTAGACAGTTCGATACGCCTTGCAAAGAAACCGCTTACGCTAGGATGCCGCTCCGAACCGCATCCTATTCGTCGGATATTTCGAGCCGGACGGCTACTCGGCCAGCACGACGACGACCGAATTTATCAATTCGAACTTGCTTGTTATGATCGACGGTATCGCATATACCGGATAATTAAACGCTAAGCAAGAGTGCACGAACAAGGGCAGGGCTGTCGTCATCCGAGATGACGACAGCCCTGCCCTTGTCTTTGTTCTTGCCGTCGAGCATGCGGCCGTCTGCCGCCGCGCGCCAATGTCGGCGCTTAATACGCCTTCAAAGCGCGGCCCTGCTCGTCGAGCACGAACTTGCTCTTGCGAACCGCCGAGCCGTCCTTGAACATGACGACGATTCTGGCCGACGGATCGGAGCGGTCAACCTCCGTCTTGTAGCCTTGCGTGTTGACCAGCTCCAGTATTTCATCGAGCCCCATGTCCTTATAACCGTAAAAGCCGCTCATTCCCGCCCATTCCTTAAGCAGTACGTGTACCCGATGGTCCAGCTTGTCCGGACCCGTAACTGGACGGCTGCTGTTGCCGCGTCTAGCCATATATAGGATTCTCCTCCGCAATTAACGTCCATTTGCGCGCTTAATGCCGCTCATGAAATCATAGCATGGCCGGGGAGCTTTCGTCTATTCTTGCGGCGTCATTGCCGCCTCCCGACTCCATTGCGCCCGCTGCGCCGAAACATCCGCCGCAGGCTCGACAGGCCCCAGCCGCTTCGCGTAACAGTGTCTCATCAGACCGCCGTACATCGGGCGGGTGAATTGGACCGTCATGCCCGCCGCCTCCAGATTCCGTCTGCTCGGCTCGTTGTCGGGGTGAACCGTAGCGTACAGGTACAGCATGCCTTTGTCCCGTGCCCGCTGCTCCCGAATCCGGCTGAACAGCCGCTGAAGCCCTACGCCTCTCGCCGATTCGTGAACGACGGTCGCCTCCAGCACAGCAACCCTTGCAAGCTCGGATTCGGGCACGCCGAATTCGCTGCCGAGATTCCAATCCCGATGTCCCGGGAAGGACAGCACCGAGTAGCCGACAAGCTTGCCGTTGCGGAACGCTCCGTAGATTTCGCCTAGCTGCTCGACATGGGCATAAAAGTATGCTTCATCATCCGTTGCAAACAGCGACTTCGACGGAAGACGCGATACGACATCCTCCATCAGCGCATACACGCCCGGCACTTCATCCGCGACGATACGGCGAATTTCCATCGGTCCTCATTCCCCTTTTTCAACATTTGGGCGAAGCCCAAGTTCCTTTATTTTACGATAGATGTAGACGGTTTCCAAGTGACTCCAGAGGTATAATCGTCGCGCGTTCGCACCTCATTCGCTCCAAAATTGGGGCAACAAGACGCTTGACAGCCAATCGCAACCGTGGTTATAATCAGTCCCAAGCTATAGCATGGCGACGATCAAAGACACGATTTCAACGACCCATCCTGCCCAGAGAGAGGAGCGAACGCTGCGAGCTCCTTCAGCGATGACGATGAAGTTACCCCTTTGTAGCCGTGACGTGGAACACGCGGGCGGCCGCGCAAGTATACGTCACCGGTTCATCCCCGATATCGGATGCCAATGAGGACTTTCGATCGCCGCCGTAGGATCGAGGGTCAAATGTAGGGTGGAACCACGAGTTGACAAGCACTCGTCCCTTTGCGGGATGCGTGTTTTTTTTGTGCGCATTTTCGCTAGTCTTGATTACGACAATCAGGAAGGTGAACGAAATGGCGATTCAAGTCATTTTGCCGGACGGCGCAGTGAAGATGTGTAAGCAAGGAATAACGATTCAGCAATTGGCAAGCGAGATTTCCCCAAGTCTTGGACGCAGTGCGATGGCGGGCAGGCGAGACGGCCAACTCGTCGACGCGTACACGCCGCTTGATGCAGACTGCTCCGTAGAGATTGTGACGCTGGATCACGCGGACGGGCTTGCGATGCACCGTCACAGCACGGCCCATCTCATGGCGCAGGCGCTTATGCGGCTGTACGGAGCGAACCCGGGTGCGGTCAAGCTGGGCATCGGCCCCGTCATCGAGGACGGCTTTTACTACGACGTCGATATAGCGCATCAGCTAACGCCGGACGATCTGGCAAGCATCGAACGGGAGATGGCGGCCATTGCCGCAGCCGATCTTCCGATTCGCCGGAGAGAAGTAAGCCGCGAGGAAGCGCGGGCGTTATTCTCGGCCCGGCAAGACGATTTGAAGCTGGAGCTGCTGGACGGACTGCGAGGCGACGTCGTCGTCTCGCTCTACGAGCAAGGGGAGTTCGTCGACTTGTGCCGGGGACCGCATCTGCCTTCGACGGGGCACATCAAAGCGTTCAAGCTGTTAAGCATAGCCGGCGCCTACTGGCGCGGCGACTCGAACAACAAGATGCTGCAGCGGATTTACGGAACGGCGTTCCCTCGGCAGGCGCAGCTTGAGGAGCATCTGCATCTTCTGGAAGAAGCGAAGAAGCGCGATCATCGCAAGCTCGGCAAGGAGATGGGACTGTTCATGTTCTCCGAGGAAGCGCCGGGCATGCCCTTCTATCTGAACCGCGGGATGAGGATACGCAACGAGCTGGAAAATTTATCGCGCGAGCTGCAATATAAGCTGGAATACGAGGAAGTCCGCACACCGCTCATGATGAATCAGCGGCTGTGGGAGGAATCGGGACACTGGGACCATTATAAGGACAACATGTATTTCACGAATGTGGACGACAGCCGATTCGCGTTGAAGCCGATGAACTGCCCGGGTCACATGCTGATCTATAGCAATCAACTGCGGTCCTACCGGGAGCTGCCGATCCGGATTATGGAGTTCGGCCAAGTGCATCGCCATGAATATTCCGGTGCGCTGAACGGCATGATGCGCGTGCGGACGTTCTGCCAGGATGACGCGCATATCTTCGTCCGGCCGGACCAGATCGAGGAGGAGATCGGCCGCGTTATCGCGCTGATCGACCGGATCTACAGCGTATTCGGCTTCTCGTACTCCATCGAGCTGTCGACGAGGCCGGAAGATTCGATGGGCTCGCAAGAGCTGTGGGACGAAGCCGAAGCCTCGCTGCGCGGCGTGCTCGACGCTCGCGGCATCGCTTACCGGATTAACAAAGGCGACGGCGCATTCTACGGACCGAAGATCGACTTCCATATCCGCGACGCGCTGAAGCGAAGCTGGCAGTGCGCGACGATTCAGCTCGACTTCCAGATGCCGGGCAAATTCGGGCTCTTCTACATCGGCGAAGACGGCCGGAAGCATCAGCCCGTCGTTATTCATCGCGCCATCTACGGCTCGATCGACCGTTTTATCGGCATATTGACGGAGCATTACGCCGGTCAATTCCCGGTGTGGCTATCGCCGGTGCAGGTCCAGATCCTGCCCGTATCGGACCGCTACGCCGACTATGCCTATAAGGTAAAAAGACGGCTTGAAGAGCAGGGCATTCGAACGGAAGTCGACGGAAGCAACGAGAAGCTCGGCTACAAAATCCGCGCCGCGCAGTCGTCCAAAGCGCCTTATATGCTCATCCTTGGAGACAAGGAGCAAGCATCCGGCATCGTCGCAGTCCGCAAACGCGGACAAGGCGAGCTCGGCAGCATGGAGCTGGACGCATTCATCGAGCGGGTCGCGGACGAAATCCAGAGGAAGGCGCTGGATTAACGTTCAGACGACGCAATGCGCTTAAACGCCGCAATGCCCGGAGAGCGCGCGAGCCTCTCCGGGCATTGTTGCATTTATGCTTGGCATCTTTTGCACACTTGGACGGACGTTCCGTTCGACAGCGTACGCGTATATAGCAGCTTGATGCGCGTGGCGCGGCAGACCGGGCAGGTGCCCCGGCCGCGCGACGGGAGCTCCAGAGCGCGCGGCCTCGTTTAGTTCTGGTCATGTGGGGATGACATCTCCTTCTTCCAAATATAGCAACATTCAGAGGCGGGAGAACGTATAAGAGATAGCCGAAGGGAGGAATAATTGATGCTTCGTTATGTCCTGTTGTGGGCCGCTTTCGTCGTCTTGTTCGTGGGCGCGATCTGGACGCTGGAGCTGTTGGAGGGCAACAAAATTACGACAACCGAATACTACGGCCTGCGCAATCTCGGCGGAAGCTTTATCTATTACTTCTTTCTTGCTGCCGTCTTCGTCTATCCGATCGCACTCATGCCTCTTGCCTTTATTCTGAATCGATTGGTTCGCTATTGGTGGCTTCGAGTTCCGCTATACGCCGGAATCGGCGCATTCGCCGGCTTGCGAATATTCCGTATGCTCTATAACGACAGCTTCGTTGCGCAATATGAGCTGCGGACGGGCAGCGCCGTTATCGCGTTCGGTCTGCTCGGCCTGCTTTATGGCGCGCTTGATCTGCTCATCGCCAGGCAGGGGACCCGCCCCGCCTGAGGCATGCTTAATCTTACCCTCATCGACCGTTTACAAACGGGCCATGCTTGATGCCTAGCCGTTGCGCCGGACCGGAATCCACACCTCGCACCTGCTGTCGACTTGCTTCTCGTCGAGCCAGTAATATTTTTCGATACAAGGGCCTTCGACCTGCTCGAAATTCGAGGACGGGAACCACTCGCCATGTATGCGCCGCCATACGTTCCGAATCTCAAGCCCGATCTCGGCCTCGCCATTCATCGATTCGAATCCTTCGAACACCGCATACGTCTGAACCGGAACGAGCAGGCTCGCGAGCTCATCCGGCACGCTTCGCCCTTCCGGCAGCTCGCCGCCCATCATATAGCGCTTCGCGCCGCTGTCCTCGAAGTCGAAGTAATAGCCGAACAGCAACGTTCCCTTCGGGTTTCCGAGCGCAGCGTTCACCCGGTCATGCGTACCGTCCAGCCAGATCCTCTCCACGAATGCGGGAATGGCGTCGTAATCCTGACCGCTCTCTATCCGAGCAGCAGCCCCGACGACCCGATGCGGTCGCTCCTCCACAATCCGGTAATTCATTTCGCGTTCTCCTTTTATCTGAATTTGGAAGGAGAGGCGGGGGAACGCCTTCAGCATCGTATCGGCCCGTCTCGCTCCGGTCGGTGTCACGCCATGCAGCCGCTGGAACGCCTTCGCGAATGCCTCCGGACTGTCGTAGCCGTATTTCAACGCGACGTCGATCACTTTCCTGTCCGTCCCGGCCAGCTCTTCGGCCGCAAGCGTCAGCCGTCTGTTGCGGATATATTCCGTCACCGTGAAGCCCGTCAGCGCATGAAACATCCGCTGAAAATGAAATCTGGACGACATCGCGGCCTTCGCGAGCGCATCGATTTCCAGCGGCCGGTCCAGATGCTCCTCTATATAGTCAATCGCTTGCCGCAGCAGCCTTAAGGCTTCCATTCCCCGCCTCCTCTTCGCCATTTCAGTGTATCGAAGAATGCCCCGCGTTTCCTGTCTGCGCGTGCTTTCCGTTGTCCGATCGGCCCCTATTACGATTGAGCAAAAGCATCGCGTCTAGGACAGATGCGATGCTTTAGTGGTACCCGAGATAAACACCCCTCGGAGACATTTATTTCATTCGAGGCCTCGCATGCAGTCGGATAAGCGCTCCATAAGGCTGCTTAATCGCTAGCAATAGGCTGGAAAGTGACGTTGGCTTAGGGAGCAGGAGTCCTTGCGGGACTCTTAATCAGGAATTAAAGAACTAGTGAGTAAAATAATAGTCTGTGTCGGTCTCTTATTCGTATAATCAGGCTAGCCAGAGATTTCTGGTTGACCTTTTTCACGTAAGGCATAGGGGGGGCGACCGACCAATTCTGTAGACGCAGCGTACTCCCATCCTGCTGCGTTCCTTCCAGCCTCCAACCAGCAGAACCCGCCCGGACGTCCAGAAACAAGACACTGGTCGGGCTTCTCTACAGCCTAAAAAGCATCGCGTCTAGGACAGACGCGATGCTTAAGTCCGCGCAAAGCCGTCTTGCGGCGGCCCTCGACCGACCGTCCTGCTCTTACGGATGCCCGCCTGTGCGGTTCGATCAATCGCTTACGATTCTCCTGCTGCTCCCGTATGTATGCGCGCCGCCAGTCCTCGCTTCACCGCGAGTCCAAGCGCCTCCGTCGCGGCGCGTTCGTCACCCGCATGCGTAATCGCGGTAATGACGGATACGCCGTCGGCTCCCGCTTGCACAACATCGGCGGCATTGTCCGGCGTAATGCCCCCGATCCCGACAATCGGGATGCCCAGCCCTTGCTCCCGCATCGCCGCCAATACGGCCAATCCGGAAGCCGCCTTCGCGTCTTCCTTCGTCGTCGTGCCGAACAGCGGTCCGACGCCGATATAGTCGGCCCCGCTTCGGATGGCCGCTTCCGCTTCCGCGCAATCGTAAGCGGACACGCCGAGAATACGGTCCGTGCCGATCCGGCGCCGGACCTCGGCTGCCATCTCGTCTTCCTGCCCGATATGAACCCCGTCGGCATCCAGCGCCAGCGCAAGGTCGACATCATCGTTCACGATAAAAGGAACGCCATGCTCCCGGCACAACTCGCGGAGCTTCGACGCCAGCGCTAGCCGCTCGTCACCAGCAAGCGCGCCAGTACCTTTCTCCCGATATTGAAACATCGTCACGCCGCCGGCAATGGCCGCTTCGAGCACGGCAGCCGGATCCTTCAAGCAGTTGTTGCTGCCCATTATGAGGTATACTTGCAGCAGCCTGCGAAGCTCCTCCTCCTGACGCCAAGCCGAAGCCGAAGCCGCCCCGCTCATTCGCCCTCTCCTTGCGATGCGGACGAGGATGCCTTCGACAACTGCCGCTTCCGATACGCCCAATGGTTCGTCGGCCCGTGTCCTTGTCCGATATGAAGCGTATCCTCAATCGCCGCTTCAATGAACGCCTTCGCTACTTCAACCGACTGCAATACGCCGTGTCCCTTGGCAAGCTCCGCCGTCACGGCCGCCGCGAACGTACAGCCCGTGCCGTGCGTATGTCTCGTCGCCTGACGGGGGCTGCGGAATTCGAAGAAATTCCGTCCGTCATACAGCAGATCGATGACGACATGCGGATTCGAATCGTCGTGACCGCCCTTCATGACGACGTTGCGCGCCCCGTGTCCGGCCAGAATGCGAGCCGCCTCTTTGCGGTCTTCCAGATTTCGAATCTGCTTGCCCGCGATCAGCTCGGCCTCCGGAATGTTCGGCGTCACGACGAGTGCCAGCGGCATCAGCACATCGCGCAATGCGCGCAGCGCTTCCTCCAGCAGCAAGACCGAGCCGCCTTTCGCGACCATGACCGGATCGATAACGACCTTGTCCCACCCGTACTGCGCGATCTTCTCCGCGACGCCGCGAATAATTTCGCTGTTGAACAGCATGCCGGTCTTCACCGCGTCCGTGCCCATATCCTCGCCGATCGCGTCCATCTGCTTCTGCACCGCCTCGACCGTCAGCGGATAAATGCCGTGTACGCCCAGCGTATTCTGCGCCGTTACCGCCGTCAACGCCGTCATGCCGAATACGCCCAGCTCCTGAAACGTCTTTAGATCGGCCTGTATGCCCGCTCCGCCGCCGCTGTCCGAGCCGGCTATCGTTAATGCTTTCGCCGTTGCTGTCATACCCATTCTCCTAACGCAATCGTTTCTAGAGCTTCTCGATTCGGCCGAGTCGCTGAATATCGTCCCCCGAGACGAGTGCCAATTGGTTCAAGAACTCGATCTGGAAGCTGCCCGGACCTTGCTCCTTCGTCTTGCTTGCCGCAATCTCCGCCGCAACGCCGTATACGACGAGCGCGGCCGCCGAGGCTTGTACGAGATCCGGCTCGACGGCGGCGAAAGCGCCGATGACCGACGTCAACAGGCAGCCCGTTCCGGTCACGCGAGTCAGAATCGCATCGCCGTTATGGACCACATACGTATCCGTACCGTTAGATACCACATCGTCCTTGCCGGTAATAACCGCCACGGTCTTCAATTGACGGGCCGCCGTCTGCGTCAGCTCCACAATATTGCCGTCGCCCGCGCCGCCATCGACGCCTTTAACCTGCCAAGCCTGACCGACGACGTTGGCGACCTCCGCCGCGTTGCCGCGAATCGCCGCCACGCGAAGCTCGCTCATGATTTCCTGCGACACGCGGGTACGATAAGCGGTCGCGCCCGCGCCGACCGGGTCGAAAATGACCGGCACGCCGTGCTTGTTCGCCGAGGCGCCGGCAATCCCCATCGCTACGACTTCCGTCTCGTTCAACGTGCCGATATTCAAGACAAGCGCGCCGGAAATTTTCGCAATATCCGCCACTTCTTCCTTAGCATACGCCATAATCGGCGAAGCGCCCAAGGCAAGCAGTCCATTCGCCGTAAAATTGGTTACGACGACGTTCGTCATGCTCGTCACAAGCGGATTGCGCAACCTGACCTCGGCTAGAAGCTCCGTTACTTTCTGAATGTTCATTCTGACCCAACCTCTCTCGACATTATAATCGTAACGCTATACGCAAAAAAAGCGCTCCGCCTGCAAGGGCAGGCAAAGCGCCGTTAAACACACACTTAGCGATGTCGCATCCCTACACTGGCATTACCCAACAGGTTATAGCGGTCTACGACGGATTAGCCGTACTCTCAGCCTGCTTCCGCAAGCTCCCGAACGGATATGCAATTGCGATCAGTTTATTACATTCGACGGCAAATTACAATGGGAATCGCATACGGCGGCCGATTCCCGACAATTCCTCTCCCGCCGCCCCGCCATATTCAGCGTACCGCGCAGCCCGCGGCGATTCGCCGCAGCCGATCCCTCGTATCGTCCTGAGGGGACGGAACATGGAGGACGATATGCAGCGCCGGATATTCGGCCGCCGTCAGCGTAACGGGCCGCATCGTCATCCGCCCCGCCTCCGGGTGGTCGAGCATCTTGTCGCAGCCATAAGTAGCCTGAATGTCCTGCAGCGGCCACCACTGCCGGAATTCCACGCTGGTCTCGTACAATTCCCGCGTTAGCGCCTCGTCCTGCAGCCGTCTGCCCGCCCGGTAAAGCGCCAAGGTCGATCGCGCCTCCTTCTCCCAGTTGACGAACAGCCTCCGCAGCGCCGGACTTGTGAAGTTCAGCCATAGCAAATTGCGGCCTCTGCCCGTCAAAGAGGCGAAATCAAGCGTGAAGACGCGACAGGCCGCCTCGTTCCACGCTGCAATATTCCATTGCTCGTCGATCGCGAATGCCGGACACTCCCCCCACGAATCGAGAATCGCCTGCAGCTTCTGATCCGCTGCCGGATCGGCAGCGGCTGCCGTATATTCGGCGGCATCGAAGACGAGATAGAACAAATGCTTGCGCTCTGCCGCATTGAGCTGCAAAGCCCGCGCCACGCTGTCCAACACCTGCGGAGATACGTTAATATCCCGGCCCTGCTCCAGCCAGGTGTACCAAGATACGCTCACCCCGGCGATATGCGCAAGCTCCTCTCTCCGGAGCCCCGGCGTCCTGCGCCTCTTCCCCGTTTCAAACCCGTATTCCGACGGAGCGAGCCGCTCCCGCCGCATACGCAGAAATTGGCTCAGCTCCTCCCGTCGTCCGATCTCCCGCATCGCTCTCACCTTCTTCTACGATTCGAATTGCGAACTTCTGCCACCTTACGCTGGTGTTGTCAGACCTATGATAACTGCACCTATCGCTATCCAAATATATCCATGAAATAATGATACCATAGGCGCGATCTATTCTGAATCAATCTTATTCGTGGCAAAAGGAGAGAAATAGCGATGAACTATCGGCAACTGGGCAAGGACGGCCCCCTCGTATCCGTCATCGGCTTCGGCGCTTGGGCAATGGGCGGCGCAGGCTGGACTTACACTTGGGGAGAACAGGACGACGAGTCCTCCATACACGGCATTCGCGCCGCGCTGGACGCCGGCGTAACGTTATACGATACGGCGGCCGTGTACGGGCTGGGCCATTCCGAGGAGCTGCTCGGCCAAGCGCTGCATCGGGACCGCGACGAGGTATTCATCGCCACGAAGGGCGGTCTTGTCTGGGATGGCGGCGGCAATATTAGCCGCAACGGCAGCTACGACTCCATCATTCGCGAAGCGGAGCAATCGCTGCGCCGCCTGCGCACCGACTACATCGATCTCTACCAGCTTCACTGGCCGGACGACAGCGTTCCGATTGAAGAGACGGTTCGCGCGCTGGATAAGCTGGTGCAGGACGGGAAAGTGCGCTACATCGGCCTTAGCAACATATCGGCCTCGATGCTGAGCGAGGCGCTCGCCGTCCGTCATATCGATTCGATACAGAACTCGTACTCGGTCCTGTCCCGCTCCATCGAGCAGGAATTGCTGCCGCTATGCGAGAAGAACGGCGTCGGCGTGCTGGCGTACAGTCCGCTCGCTTCCGGCTTGCTCTCCGGCGGCTACTCCGCGGATACCCGATTCGCCGCCGACGACTGGCGCTCCCAATCGCTTATTCATACGGGCGATTCGTTCCTGCGCAACCTCGCCATCGTCGAGCAGCTCAAAGCGCTCGCAGCCGAGCTGGGCATCACGGTCGCTCAGCTCGCGGTTGCTTACGTGCTGGCCCATCCGGCCGCGACGACGGCGCTTGTAGGCGTGCGCAAGCCTTCCCATATCGAGACGGCGGTACCCGCCGCGCACGTTGCGCTGGACGATAGCGTATTGGAGCGCATCCGCTCCATTGCCGGCGATGCGCCGAAGGTGAAGGCGCCGATCAAGCATTTGAACGAAATTAGTCCGGATTAAAGCTCGAAAGACCAGCCGCGTTGCCGTGCGGCCGGTCTTTTTTCTTTGTATGCCGTGTATAAGTGCCTGACATTAAAATACGGGGAATAAGCAAACGAATGCCCCTTGAGCGTCTTCGACCGGAACCCGTGCGGGCCGATCTTGACGTTCAAGGGGCATTATTATATGCCGGTTAGGCTATTCGTTTATAAAATGCAAATATTGCAGCAGCCGCTTCAGCATGACGGCGCTTTGCGCGCGCGTCGCCGTATCCTTCGGAGCGAAGGTCGAAGCCGTCATGCCTTGAATGATGCCGGCATCGAGCGCTTGGACGGCAGCCTCCTGCGCCCAGTCCGCAATCGCGGAGCGATCGGCGAACGCATCGAGTGCCGCCATGTTCGCCTGCGCGGTCTCGCCTTGGCCGCCATATTGAATGGCGCGGGCGATCATCAGCACCATCTGCTCGCGGGTAATATAGGCTCCCGGCTGGAAGGCTCCATTGCCGCTGCCGGTAATTAATCCGGCTTTCTGCGCCGCACCGACCGCTCCATAGAACCAGTCCGATTGCTGGACGTCGGCATAAGACTGCGTAGGCGCCGTCTCTTGAAGGCCTAACGCACGTACGAGCAGTGCCGCAAATTCCGCTCTCGTAATGCTGCTGTTCGGCGCGAAATGGTTTGCCGATACCCCGTTCACAATCATTCGATTCGCCAGCAGCTCGACGTCCGACTTCGCCCAATGATTTTGCAGATCCGCAAAGGTACGATCCAGATGGACGACGGTGTAGACGCTATTATGCGCTGCATGAATCGTGATGACCGTGCGGGCTCCATCGTTCGAGAACGTTGCCGGTACGACCTGCAGCTTACCTTGCGGGTCCAGCCAGACAACCGTCGTATGACGCGGATCCGCTGTACCCGGCAGCGTAATCGTCCGATCGACGTACACGCCGTTGAAATCGTTTAGCTCCTTGCCGTTAACCGTTACCGTATACTCGATTGGCGTATCGAGCAGCAGCTCCGCCTGTAAGCCTGCGGCGGCATTAGCCGCTCGGCGACTCGCCTGTTCCGATGCATATCCGATCAATACGATCACACTGGCGTCCTTCGGCGCATCGCGCAGAACGGAGACAGGCAGGCTGTAGCTTGCTCCATCCCGCTCGATCGTAATGACCGCTTGCGGGAATTGGCTTGCCAGCGCCAGCAGAGCGTTGACGGGCAGCTCGACCTGAATGACTGGTTCTTTCAGGTCGACGGTTATTGTCGTCTGAAGCTTGCCTTGCAATAATGCTTGCGTAAGCGAATGTTCATCCAGCGAAATACTGACCGTCTGTCGGCCGTCGCTCGTCTCGGCGTGCGTCAACGTCATGTTGACCTCGAACTTATTGATCGCAATCGTATCCTTATCGGGCTCATTACCCGGCTGCGGCACAATGACAATCGGAACCGGCGTCCACTTCGCATAGATCGTCGCAGCACCTGTAATCGAGGTAGCCGCAAAATCAAACGGCGTCGTCAAACCGCTGTCCGCGTACCAATCCGCAAACGTATAACCCGCTTTCGTCGGGTCCGCCGGCTTGGTCACTTTCGCGTTGTAGTTCACCGTCTGATCGGCTACTGCCGACCCACCGTTCGTGTTGAACTTCACCGCATACTGGTTGATTGTCCAGTTCGCGTAGATCGTTGTAACGCCCGTGATTGCCGTAGCCGTGAAATCATATGCCATCGTCAACGCGCTGTCCTCATACCAACCTTCAAACGTGTAGCCCACTTTCGTTGGGTCTACTGGCTTCGTTGCTTTCCCGTTGTAGTCGATGCTCTGATCCGCTATCGTCGACCCGCCGTTCGTGTTAAACTTCACCGCGTACTGGTTAATGGTCCAGTTCGCGTAGATCGTCGTAACGCCCTTGATTGCCGTAGCCGTGAAATCATATGCCGTCGTCAACGCGCTGTCCGCATACCAGCCTTCAAACGTGTAACCGACTTTCGTTGGGTCTGCTGGCTTCGTTGCCTTCGCGTTGTAGTCGATGCTCTGATCCGCTATCGTCGACCCGCCGTTCGTGTTGAACCTCACCGCATACTGGTTGATTGTCCAGTTCGCATAAATCGTTGTAACGCCCGTGATTGCCGTAGCTGTGAAATCATATGGCACCGTCAACGCGCTGTCCGCGTACCAGCCTTCAAACGTGTAACCGACTTTCGTTGGGTCTGCTGGCTTCGTTGCTTTCCCGTTATAGTTCACGGTTTGGTTAGCTACTGCCGACCCACCGTCTGTATTGAAGCTGACTGCGTACTGGTTGATTGTCCAGTTCGCATAGATCGTTGTAACGCCCGTGATTGCCGTAGCCGCGAAATCATATGGCGTTGTCAACGCGCTGTCCGCGTACCAGCCTTCAAACGTGTAACCGACTTTCGTTGGGTCTGCTGGCTTCGTTGCCTTCGCGTTATAGTTCACGGTTTGGTTAGCTACTGCCGACCCGCCGTTCGTGTTGAACTTCACCGCATACTGGTTGATTGTCCAGTTCGCGTAGATCGTCGTAACGCCCGTGATTGCCGTAGCCGTGAAATCATATGCCGTCGTCAACGCGCTGTCCGCATACCAGCCTTCAAACGTGTAACCGACTTTCG